>ENA-ORBV01003450-ORBV01003450.1-microbial-mat-metagenome-genome-assembly--contig:-NODE-3450-length-31579-cov-5.457273_pt1 | contig 31579 bp, 23 predicted proteins | sample MGYA00237777_ERZ505514 | MGnify/ENA primary metagenome ERZ505514 (study PRJEB26160, sample SAMN06269048) | microbial mat metagenome | isolation source: Oligotrophic lake microbial mat | place... | reverse complement strand
CGACGGGCGCAGACCGATACGGCGCTGGGCATCGCAATGCGCGCCAGCTTCGCATCGAGTGACCGGACGTATGGGGCGCGCCGGATCCGGCGCGAGCTGCGTGAGCGTGGCTTCGCCGTGGGGCTGCACCATGTCGAGCGCGTGATGCGGGCGAACGCGCTCCGTGCTCGGCCCCGCCGCCGCGGCTTGCCACCCGATACCGGGGAGCGGTGGACCCATGCGATTGCGCCAAATCTGCTCGACCGGGATTTCACGGCGACGGCACCGAATCGGAAATGGGTCGCGGACTTCACCTGTCTCTGGACCGCGGAAGGATGGCTGTTCGTGGCCGTGGTGCTGGACTTGTTCTCGCGCCGTGTCGTCGGGTGGTCGATGCCCGGCGATGACGGCGGAGTTGGTGACGGACCCGCTGCTGATGGCCGTGTGGCGACGCGGCACGCCGCCCAGCGATCTCGCCCACTCGGACCTGGGCAGTCAGTACACCAGCGACAGCTTTCAACGCATCCTCCTGGCATGAGGTATCGTGTGCAGCATGAGTCGCTCGGGCAACGTCTGGGACAATGCCGTCATGGAGAGCTTCTTCTCCACGCTGAAGACGGAGCGGACAGCCCGCCAGCACTGCGCAACTCGCGACGCGGCCCGCGCGGACGTCTTTGACGACATCGAGCGGTTCTACAATCCGATCCGGAGGCATTCGACTTGGGCTATCTCAGCCCCATGCAGTTCGAGCAGGCAGTAGCTGAGCCGTGTGTCCACGGAACCCGGGACAGCTCATCCGCCTGCTCGGCCTGCGCGTCGAATGCTCGCTGCACCCACAGGCAGGTGCGAACGGCGAGCCGCTCGCGTTGGCGTCACGCCATCCGTTCGAGCGTCGGCTCGCGATATGAAGCCCGGGCCGGTGGCAGGTGATCGTCCACGCGTTGCCTCACCGTTGGCGAGGCTACGTTCGGGGGTACGATCCAATGCGATGGGTACGATGTGTTGTTTGCGGCAGCGCAAAGAATTTCGACCTTTTCCAAGGGTAAAGTCGCTCCATCGCAATGAATTACATGTTGGTTGCGCACGAAGCCGCCGCCGTGCCTCTGACCCTCCGCCAGCACCCGGCCTTCGCTGCGTGAATCGCGTGTGGGGTTCGTTGTGCCCGGAGCGGACGCGGTCGGCCGGCACCCTGGCAGGCTGAGTGTCGCCCAGTGCAGCATCTTCGCGCCCGCCGCCGCCGAAGCAGCAGACTCGACACCCGCCTCGCGCCCCGCGCCGCTCCTGCCAAACGGCCAACTCGCTCCAACGCACCATCGATGTCACCGCCATCCGGCATTGCCGCACAGCTGATCGCATCCACGCTGCTGTCGCTGCTCGCAGTGACCACCGTCGAGGCGCAGGCGCGGCTCACCGCCGGCGATCTGCAGGTGGAGCTGAGCGCGACTGGCACCATCACGGCGCTGCGAAATACCGCCCGCGGCACCGACTCGCTCCACCACGGCGCACCGGCCCCGCTGCTGACACTCGTCCTCGACGGTCAGCGCCAAGCACCGACTGCCCTTTCGATGTCGCAGTCAGGCGGGAGCACACGCCTCACGCTGAGCTATGCCGAGTCGGGTGTCCGGATCGTCGTCGGTGTCCGCGAACAGTCCACCCACCTGGCACTCGACATCGTCAGTGCGACTCCGGAACGCCGCGTCGATGCCGTGATCCGGGGGCCGTATCCCACCACCATCACACAGACCGTGGGTAAAGTCATCGGCGTTGTGCGTGACGGAAGGGTGTCCATCGGCCTGCAAGTCCTGAACGTGAAGACGCTCGGTGGTGACTTGCCGAACAGTGAGGGCAGCACCTGGGCCCGCGGTATCGCCGCCACCGCACATTCGTGGGGCAGCTCGCTGCAGGCGTATGCCATCGACCGGAGCCGAGAGCGCCGCGTGGATGCGTGGGGCGGCAATCAGAAGAACATGCCGGTACCACCGATTCCGGGTGAGACGGTGGTGGGCAGCAGCATCGCGCTCTTCACCTGCCCGGAGCCGGCGACGCTCGACCGGCTGGCGCAGATCGAAATTGCGGAGCGTCTGCCCCACCCGACGATCGATGGTGTCTGGATGAAGCGTTCACCGATCCATGGCCGTTCGTACATGCTCTCATCCTTCGGTGAGAGTGAAGTGGACGAAATGCTGACCTTCACCAGGCGCGCGGGGCTGTACTCCCTGTATCACGATGGGCCGTTCAAGAGCTGGGGCCACTTCGCGCTATCGGGATCGCAGTTCCCGAACGGCCGAGCGGGGCTCAAGCGCGCTGTGGACAAGGCACACGCGCTTGGCATCCACCTCGGCGTGCACACACTCACCAATTTCATCAACACCAACGATCCGTATGTCACGCCAGTGCCGGATGCACGGCTGAGCGTCACCGAGCAGTCGACGCTGGTTGGTGCCATCGACAGCCTGCAGACCAGCATCGAGGTCGCATCGCCCGAGTACGTCAGTGAAGTGAAGGAGAACCATCTGCGCACGGTCCGCATCGGGCGCGAGCTGGTGCAGTACGACAGTGTCGCGGCAACGCGGCCCTATCGACTGCTTGGCGCCACACGCGGCGCATTCGGGACGACGGCCGCACCGCATCGCGCCGGCTCGGTGGTCGGCAAACTGGTCGACCACAGCTACAAGGTCTTTTTCCCGAACTTCGAGATGCAGCGCGAAGTGGCGAAGAATCTCGCTGATTTCCTGAATGAGACAGGCGTCGATCACATCGACTTCGATGGCCATGAGGGTGGCCTGGCGTCCGGGCAGGGCGACTATGCGGTGGGGGTGTTTGCCGAGGATGTGCTTCGCGGCGTGAACCACGACCTGATCACCGGGACCAGCATCAGCAAGACGCACTACTGGCACATCGGCTCGTACTGCAACTGGGGCGAACCCTGGTGCGGCGGATTCCGCGAGAGCATGCAGCAATACCGCATCGACAATCAGGCGCTGTTCGACCGGAACTACATGCCGCACATGCTGGGGTGGTACCTGCTCACCGACAGTACGACGATGAGCGTGGTGGAGTGCATGCTCGCGCGGATGTGTGGCGACTCTCCGCACATGCGCTCTCGACGGTGCTCGTGCGCGAGAACGTCGAGCGACAGCCCGGCGAGCCGACAGCCACGACCTGGCAGCTGCAGCAGGATTGGGATGTGCAGCGCGCGCAGTTCCGGCTCACTGTGCCTGCCCGCAAGGGATCGGCCCGGAACTTCCGGCTGCAGATCGATCGGACCGCAGCGATCCGGCTGCCGGTTGTGCTGAGCGCTGGTGAGAGCCTTGTCTGCGATGGCTCGAACGCGTGTCAGGTGCGCGAAACGTCGGGCGTGGCGAAGTCGATCGTCACGCTGGCGACACCACTTCCGATGCTCGCGACCGGCACCCATACCGTGACGCTGGACTCGGAACGTGAGGGTGACGCGGCGCCGCGGGTGGAGCTGCAGTTCAAAGGGCTGAGACAGATCGACCAGTTGCGCGCGTCGCGGTCGTCGCGATGACGCCGCTCCTTGGCCGGCCCCCACGTATGAACCACGATGGCCGTTGCGCGCGCACCGACGTACTCTACAGTTGTGAACACTGCAGCCACGATGATGTCGGTGATCAGAACGCTGCTCGTCGGGGTCACCCTCGCGAGTTGTGCCACTGCCGGCCCAGTCGGCCATCCATCCCGGGTGGTCTATCAGGGCACCGACGGACCTGGCGCTGGCAAACGCGTCGTCCTCATTGCCGGAGACCACGAGTACCGGTCCGAGGAACTGCTCCCTGCCTTTGGACGCATTCTGGCCCGACGACTCGGGTTCACGGCCAGTGTGTTCTTTACCCTCGATAGCGCCGGGTTCATCCAGCCCGGCAGCTCCAGCATCGGTGGGCTCGAGGCGCTGAAGACCGCCGACTTGCTGATCCTGGCCATCCGCTTTCAGGATTTTCCTCCTGACCAGATGCAGCACATCGTGGACTACATCGATCGTGGTGGCCCAGTGCTGGGGCTGCGGACCTCGACCCACGCGTTTCAGATCAAGGATGGTCCATTCGCCAGATACTCATGGGACTACAATGGCACCGACTACCTCAGCGGGTTCGGGGAGCAGGTGCTCGGAGAGACCTGGGTGGGTCACTACGGGACCAACCACGAACAGAGTTCCCGTATTCTCCCGCGCAGCGACCAGGCCGCCCATCCGATCTTTCGCGGTGTGAGCGACATGCATGTCCAGTCAGGCGGCTACAAGGCCTATCCTCTCGCCGGGTCTGATGTGCTGGCGACAGGACAAGTCCTCAATGGCATGCAATCCGATGCGCCGCCCGACACCAGCAAGGAGCAGCTGCCCGTGGCGTGGACCCGGACCTACCAGGGGGCCGACGGCAAAGCGGGCCGGGTGTTCACCACCACCCATGGCGCGTCCGAAGACTTTCTCAATCCCGGCTTCCGGCGGATGTTGGTGAATGCCGCCTTGTGGACGCTCGGCATGGAGCAGGTCATCACCCCCGACCTCGATGTGGGATTCGTGGGACCGTACCACCCGGTGACGTTCAACTTCGACGGCTATCGTCGCCGCGTGCGTCCCTCGGACCTCGCCGGCTGGGATACCCCCATCATGTCGCCCGATCACCCCACGGACTCGGCGTCCCATCAGACCGGAGGCAAGACCCCATGACGTTGCGCCCGCTTGGCCCATTCGCGTTGGTGGTGCTTGTGATGACTGCGGCTTGTGCGCGCCCGCCACTGGAGCTGAGGGAGGGCGACCACATCGTCGTCATCGGCAATGCCCTGGCGGACCGGATGCAGGACGACGGATGGTTGGAGGCCTCCCTGCAGATGGCCCGCCCCGAACTGCACCTCGTGGTACGCGACCAGGGATTCACAGGTGATCGGATCGATCATCGCCCACGGAGCAAGGGCGTGCCTTCACCGGATGACTACCTCGGCCTCTCGCAGGCCGACGTGGTGTTAGCCATGTTCGGGTACAACGAATCGTTTGACGACGATGCGGCGGGCTTCGCGGCCGCACTCACCACCTGGATCGATCACACCCGCGCGCAGAACTATTCCGGTCGCGGCGCTCCACGCATCGTGCTGTTCTCGCCGATCGCACACGAGAACCTCAACGATCCGAACCTGCCGGATGGGACCGCGAACAACGCTCGCCTGGCGACCTACACCCACGTGATGGATTCGGTGGCACGCGTCAAGGGTGTTGGGTATCTGGACCTGTTCGCTCCTTCCCAGCGTCTGTATGCAGAATCGCCAGCGCCGCTGACACAGAACGGTGTGCACCTCAACCGCGAGGGGAACCGCCGCATTGCCGAGGTCATCGTTCGTGGGTTGCTGCGCTCGTCGCCGAGCGGGAATACCGCCCGGGTGGAGGCGGTGCGCGCGGCGGTGCTCGAGAAGAACCGGTACTGGTACAATCGCTACCGCGCAACCGATGGCAACGATGTCTGGGGATCGCGCGCCACGCTCGCATTCGTCAAGGGGCAGACGAACTACGAGGTGCTGCAGAATGAGCTGGTGCAGTTCGACCGCCTGGCCACCAACCGGGATCCGGTGATCTGGGCGGCCGCCCGCGGAGAGGCGCTCACACCAAACGACTCGAACGTTCCGCCGCCGATCCCGGTGGTCTCCAACCTCGCGGAGCCACAACTTCAGGGTGGCGTGAGCAAAGTGGGGACGCTCGACTACCTGGGTGGTGAGGCCGCGATCGGGAAGATGCGGCTCGCACGCGGGATGCAAGCCAACCTGTTTGCGTCAGAGGAGCGGTTCCCCGAACTCGTCAATCCCGTGCAGCTCGGCGTCGACACCCGCGGCCGCCTGTGGGCCGCCACCTGGGGCACCTATCCCAAGTGGGAGCCGTCGGGGAAGATGAATGACCGGTTGCTGATCCTGCCCGACGACAACCGCGATGGGGTGGCTGATACCGCGATCACGTTTGCCTACGTACAGAACCCCACGGGCTTCGAGTTCTGGAACGGCGGCGTGATCGTCGCGTCCCAACCCGACCTCCTCTTCCTCAAGGACACCACTGGCGACAACGTGGCCGACATCCGCTACCGGATCAGCGGCACGTTAGGCTCCGCAGATACGCACCATGCCGCCAACAACTTCGTGTACGGGCCCGACGGCTTCCTCTACTACCAGGAAGGGATCTTCAGCGTCTCCAACGTGGAGACACCCTGGGTCACCAACCAGGAGTCCAAACGTTCGGGGATGTATCGCTTCAACCCGCGGACCCACGCGTTCAGCTTCCATGCGGAGAACAGCCCCAACCCGCACGGTGTCAGCTTTGACTATTGGGGCCGCCACTACGCGACCGATGCAACGGGCGGCACGGCCTATCAGGTGAAGGACAACCCCGACGGGACCTTCGCGATGCGTCAGATGCTGAAGCACACCGTGCGTCCGGTCCCCTCCAGCGGAATCCTCTCGAGCGCGCACTTTCCAGCCGCAAACCAGGGCAATTTCCTGATCCTGAACGTGATCGCCTTCCTCGGCATCAAGCAGTACACGCTGTCCGCTGACGCGACCACCGGCGACGTCCAGGGCACCGAGACTGAGGATCTGATGGTGTCGTCCGATCCGAACTTCAGGCCCAGCGACTTCGAGATCGGCGACGATGGAGGGGTATATGTCGCTGATTGGTCCAATGCCATCATCGGACACATGCAGCACAATGTTCGCGACCCGGCCCGCGACCGCACGCACGGCCGGATCTACCGGATTACCATGCCCGGACGGCCACTCTCGGATCACGTTGCCATCGACGGTGCGCCCATTCCGGCGCTCCTCACGGCGCTCGAGAATCCGGTCGACGGCATTCGGCATCGGGCCCGGGTCGAGCTGTCGGAGCGGAACACCGCTCAGGTGATCGCCGCGACGCGTGAGTGGGTCAAGCGGTTCGACCCCGCGCGTGAGGCCGATGCCCATCACCTGCTGGAGGCACTGTGGGTCCACCAGCAGCACAACGTCGTGAATCAGGAGCTGCTCGACCTGGTCCTGAACTCGCCGGTGCCGCAGGCGCGGATCGCGGCACGACGGGTTGAGCGGATGTGGACACACCGCGCGCGCCAATCATCAGCCGGCGGCGTGGTGGCGTCCGTTGTGCCCAGGCCGGCCGCTACCGGTTCCCCTGATGATGGCGCCATCGTCATCCGGACCGTGGTCGAGGGGATGCGCTACGAGCTCCCGATGTACACCGTCACCGCCGGCAAGCCTGTCAGGGTGCGGTTTGTGAACGACGACTTCACGCCCCACAACCTGATCATCGGAACTCCCGGTTCACGCGACGAGATCGGCGTGGCAGCGGACCAGCTCGGATCGAACGGCTTTCGGCAGCGTTTCATTCCGAAAAGCGACAAAATCATCGCGTCCAGCAATCTGCTCAACCACCAGACATCCGAGGGGCTCGAGTTCCGGGCTCCAACGGTTCCGGGAGACTACGAGATCCTCTGCACGTTCCCCGGCCACCGACAGACCATGCACGCCGTGCTGCGTGTCGTGAAGTAGAGCGCCCATCTCCATGATCGTCCCTCGTACCACACGCGACGCGATACTCCGGAAGCTCCGGGCAAAGCTGGCGGCCCGCGATCCGATCTTCATTGCCAGCGCTGGCAGCGGCCTGGTGGCCAAACTGCTGGAGAAGGCTGGCGTCGACTGCATCAATACCTTCTCCGGTGCCCGACTGCGGTCCAACGGGATGGGCACCATGGCGATGATGTGGCCGATCCTCGACTCGAACGCGCAGACGCTGACGTACACCGAGCAGGATATCCTGCCGGCACTGAAGGGGGATGCGTTCGTCTGCGCCTGCCTCAACGCCAATGACCCGCTCAAGGATATGCGGACGGTGCTGGAGCGGCTCAAGGCGATGGGTGTCCTTTCGGTCTCGAACATCGGCCCATCGATCGGCTACGTGGACAAGGACAGCCAACTCTATCAGGTGCTGGTGAAGAGTGGCATCACCTTCGACCATGAGATCGAGATGCTGGCGCTGGCGAAGGAAATGGAGATGGTGACCATCGCGCTGGCGTTCGACCTGGAGGACAGCCTGCGGCTGGTGGAACGCGCGCGACCGGACATTTTCTGCTTTCACGCCGGGACGACCAAGGGTGGCCTGACGGGTTACGACTCGGGCGAGACCATCGAGGAGACGGCGCGTCGAACGGAGGCCGTCTATGTGCAGGTGCGCGCCATTCATCCCGAGGTGATCCTCGTTGGTCATGGCGCCGCCATGGAGACGCCGGCAGACGCGCAGTACCTGCTCGACCACACCTCTGGGCACGGATTCTGGACCGGGTCCTCCACCGAGCGGTTGCCGATCGAGCGCGCAGTGCTCGAAGCGGCCCGGGAGTTCGCCAGCCTGACGTTCACCAACGGAGAGAACCCGTCGTGACCCGCACCGTCGTCATTCTCGCGACGCTCGATACCAAGGCCGAGGAGGCCGAGTATCTCAGCCGTCACGTGGTGTCGCTGGGCGGCAGAGCCATCGTCATCGATCTCGGCGTGGTGGGCACGCCTGGCATGGTGGCGGACGTCGCTCGCGACGCGGTTGCCGAAGCCGGCGGCGTAGAGCTGGGCGAGTTGTTGAAGGCGCCGACGCGCGAGGCGGCTGGCCCGGTGATGGTGGCCGGTGCGACCACGATTCTGCTCGACCTGATCAAGGCGGACCTCGCCCACGCGGTGCTCGGCGTCGGTGGAACCCAGGGCACGTCGTCCTGCACCCAGGTCATGCAGGCGCTGCCGTACGGTTTTCCCAAGGTGATGGTCTCCACGGTCGCGTCGGGCGATACGTCCCGGTTCGTCGGCGTCAAGGACATCACGATGATGTTCTCCGTGAGCGACCTCGTTGGCGTGAACCCGTTCACCGCGCGAATTCTCGCCAATGCGGCCGCGGCGGCGTACGGGATGTCGCGCGTCGAGGGAACGATGCTGACCGTCCGGGGCGACAAACCGCTGATCGCGATGACGAACCTGGGTGTCCTCACCGACGGCGCCACGCTTGCGCTCGAGCTGTTTCGCGACGCCGGCTACGACGTGGTCGTGTTCCACGCCGTCGGTTCCGGTGGCCGAGCGATGGAGCAGCTGATGAAGGAGGGCGTGATCGGCGCGGTGTTCGACTACGCACTGGGCGAGATCGCCGATGACGTGTTTGGCGGCCTGCGTGCGGGAGGCCCCGAACGGCTCACCGTTGCGGGGAAGCTGGGATTGCCGCAGGTGATCTGTCCTGGCGGGGCGGAGCACCTCGGCGTTTTTGTCGAGGCGCACGCGGTGCCGGAGAAGTACCGCGACCATCGCTACGTCTTCCACAGTCCGGTGATCTTCGTGCCCCGCCTGAACTCAGATGAAATCGTTCGTGTCGCCGATGAGATCTGCCGGCGGCTGCAGCACACCAGCGGCAAGGCGGTGGTGATGCTTCCCTTGCGCGGGGTCGGGCGGTATTCGGTGCCGGGTGGTCCGCTCCACGATCCCGAGAGCGACCGAGCGTTCTTCGACGCGCTGCGGTCGGGGCTTCCGTCGAGCGTGGAGATCGTGGAGGTGGATGCCGACGCGGAAGCGCCAGAGTTCGTCCGCGCGGCGGTGCGGCATCTGATCGCCTTGGTGGGGGCGTAGGACCACAGGGGTCGCCCCGGACCTGATCACGAATCGAGCGCAGGCCATCACGAACTGTTCGCTTTACTGCAGCGCGCTGGCGTGCTGCACCACGTTTTCACGTGCGTGCCACGGTGCCGCCAGACGCGCGGGCGCTGCAACAGAACGCGAGCGTCAGGCAGCGATCCAGCATCCGTGTCACGATCGCAGCGTAGTCTCGACACGGGAGCATACGCGCCGACGGCTGGATTTCATTTTTCGGTGCTCGGTTGCGCGTGTCGGAGCGCGCGGAGTGTGGAAGCGGACGCGCGACCGATCCATGAATCCCACGGCAAACAGTCCTTCGCGAGCGTCCCGAAAGGTGGCCCGCTGCCGGAAGGCATCGCGATGGATGTGTGGTACTTGGACCTGACCCCGTTTTACGGACACCAAGCTTGCGCCGGGCCTTGTCGGGGGTGGATGAGCTGTCCCGCACGTCAGTTGTGCTGGCGTCGGGAAACGGCGACGTCGACATGGCTTTTGGGGCGACCTGTCTTCAATTCAAACGCCGTCTCCCTGAGTCGTGTCCAAGGTCTGTCTTTTCGTCGGACCCGAAATACAGATGCCGCATTCGAACTGGTCAGGTTGACGAGAATTGCACCTGGGATTTGACGTCAGATTCTCACTTTCGACCAGCTGTCGCTGTGCCAGTCATCCCGGATTCGACCGTTTTGGTTTCACAAGTCCGGGCAAACGGCACCGTGATTCCCGACCTGCCTAGCCTTCTGCCTGGCCTCGAGAGGAGCTGCATCTCTCAGCAGAGTTTCGTTTCAGGTTCACTGTTTAAAGCTGATACGATTAAAGTCGTCGTCAGAAAGCGATGACGTCGGGCGTTTCACCAGTTGCGACAGGTGCAGCCGCTGGTGCTTCGTCCCTTATCATCGGCTTCCGCAGCGACGGAGCGTCGCTGATAAGCGACCGTGGCAGTCGAATACAGGCTTCGTCAGCATCCCTAGAACGGACACAGCAGCGAAGAGTCGACTTCGGGGGAAACGATAGGACGTCAGGACGTAAACCTCAGCGCCGATCAGATACCGCAAATACCAGCGTTGCCCAGTGCACATCCCAATCGGCACCGGACCCCTTGAGTGCCGGTATGATCTGGATGGTGCGCAGGTTCCACAGGCCGGCGCGGGTCATCACGACGGCAGCGTGACCGTCAGCGTCGGTGGTGCCTGACACGTCCTGCGATGCAGAGCGCCGAGCCGCCAACGTGTCACGCAGCGCCGTCGCACCCTTCGGGACGGACCCGGAATGAAACCGCCCATTGGAAACCGAATGGCCCAGCATGACCAGACGCACGTGCAGTGTGTCGCCCACACGGAGCGTCGACGGGTCGTCGAGGGGCATGAATTCCAGCGGGTGCCCCAACGCGGATTCATACGCCCGCGCGCCACGTCCGACTTCAACAACCATCTTGGCGTACTTGGCATAACGACGCGTCAAGCTGTCGCTGCCGTTCGCAGGCAGCAGCCCTTCGCGTTCGTAACGCTCACGCGCCTCCGGTGCGCCTTCCAGGTCGAGATACCGCTTGAAGCCGGCCGGCGATTCGCGCACCGTTCGCGGAGCCAGCTGTACGCCGATGACGTGTTGTCCCGCCTTGGTCGGCCGATACCCCAGTCGCATCGACACGCCGCTGGTCGACACGTCGGTCACGGCGACAACCGTGTCGGCGGTGACCACGCGCGCGGCGACGATTCGGTCCGGCGTGACTGCGGACAGGCTGGTCGGGAACAGACTCGATGTTTGTCCGCTCACCGCAATGCGACCACCTGGCGTGACGGCAAAGGCATCAGGAACCAACCAGAAATCGTGCGCCAGCAGGACGGTGGCCGACGCGACGGTCAACATGGCGAGAACGAAGAATCGCTGGCGGTTGCGGAAGTTGCAATATCGCGACACTGGCTGGCAGGATTGGAATGTGAACGAGATCTTTACACACCGCAAAATTAGTGTTCGTCACCGGAGATCGCCACGCGACGAGACCCTTCGACGTGTGAAAAGGTCGAGCGCTCTTGTAGCCAACGGTTGCAGATCCGCTGGCTTCGCAGGGTGCAGGCGGCGTCCGGGTACACGTGCCCGCGGACGCCATGCGTGCGCTCCGGCGGCTGATCACCGAGTTGCGGCCCATCTACGCATGGGCGACCACCAGGAGCAATCAAGAGCGCGATCCGTGTCTGGAAGCCTGCGCCGCGCAAAGGGTGAGCTGGCGTACGAATCGGGCCGTGCGCGCCGTCCGGAATGACCGCGAGCATGGCGACGACGAGCCCCAGCGCAATGCACCGCATACGGCGCGGCAGATGTCGAGTCGGTGCCCAAGGCTGACCTGCGCTGGCGCGTCATGAGGAGCCCGCATCGCGTTGTGCAGAAGACTGTCAGCAGGGGACGCGAATTCGACGGCCTCACGTTCAACGGAACATCATTCCCGCGAACAGCGGCGTTGATCATCGAGCGCACCGACGCCGTGCCCGTGCGTTTCGGAAACCTCAGTCCGTACGAGGCGACCGACGTCACGCGCGCGAAAGTAGGCGCACTGAACTACGTGTACCACAGCAGGTGCACTGACGAAGCTCCGGGATCGGTTTCCGCGTCAGGGTTTGGCAAGCACAGCCAAGCATGCGTGTCGCCATCGGGTAGACTGATCGTGTCGATGCCGTCGCGCGCCAGACTCCCTGGTATGGCGATGTGAATCGTGATCTCCTGCCGGTAGCGAGCGGATGAGTGAGCCTGTTGGAGCCCTGCACCCGCTTGAAGTACGGCCGACAGCCGTTGAGTCCGACGTGTCGCCGCATGCTGATCACAACGGGCATGATGGAGCCCCGGACGGGGTCGTGACTGCCGATTCTGGGGCCGGTGCCGCGCAGGAGCCGCACACGGGCCATGACATGGACGCCGGTCACGACATGGCCACCGGTCACCACCTGCACGGCGGTGATGCGCTGGACAAGACGCCCGATTCACACGCGGGCCACGACGAGCACGACGAGCACTCAGCCCACGACAAGCACGCGGGCCATTCCGTTGCGATGTTCCGCGACAAGTTCTGGATTTCGCTTGCACTGACCGTCCCGCCGCTGATCTGGGGGCACATGCTTCCCGCCGCGCTGGGGTTGACGCCGCCGTCGTTCCCGGGGTCGCACTGGATTCCGGCGATTTTCGGCACGGCGCTGTTCGTCTATGGCGGCGCGCCCTTTCTGCGTGGTGCCGTCGGCGAGATCAAGGATCGACAGCCCGCCATGATGACGCTGATCGCGCTCGCGATCAGTGTGGCGTTCGTCTTCAGCGCCGCTGTCGCACTCGGCTTTCCCGCCATGCCGTTGTGGGAAGAACTGGCCACGCTGATCACGATCATGCTGCTCGGGCACTGGCTGGAGATGCGCTCGGTGGCACAGGCCGAGGGCGCCTTGGGCGAACTGGCGAAGCTCCTGCCGACGACTGCCGTCCGCGTGGCGGGCGAAGGTAGTGCCGAGACGACCGAGGAGGTGCCGATTGGCGACTTGCATGATGGCGACACCGTGCTCGTGCGACCGGGCGCCAATGTGCCAGCTGACGGTGTCGTGCTGTCGGGCACGAGCAAGGTCGATGAGTCGCTGATCACCGGTGAATCCGCACCGGTCGAGAAAGCGGCGCAGGCGAAAGTGATTGCGGGCACCGTGAATGGCGCCGGTTCGCTGCGGGTGAAGGTGACCGGCACCGGTGATCGCACCGCGCTGGCCGGCATCATGCGCCTGGTGGCCGAGGCACAGAAGTCGAAGTCGGGTGCGCAGGTGTTGGCAGATCGCGCGGCATTCTGGCTGACGTGGGTCGCGCTCGGTGCCGGGGCGATCACCTTCGTGGCGTGGCTGTCGTCTGGTGCGACGCTCGCCACGGCCATCGAACGACTGGTGACGGTGCTCGTGATCGCGTGTCCGCATGCACTCGGCCTCGCAGTGCCGCTCGTCCTCGCCATCTCCACGACGCTCGGCGCGAAGAACGGTCTGCTGATTCGCGACCGTCGTGGGCTCGAGGAAGCGCGGAATCTGACGGCGGTGGTGTTCGACAAGACGGGAACACTGACGCTGGGCCAGCACCGTGTCGTGGGCATGCGCACGACGGCAGGGCTCAACGAGGACGACGCGCTGCGCCTGGCGGCCTCCATCGAGCGCGATGCCGAGCATCCTGTCGCGCGTGCCATCGTGCAGAGCGCTGCGGATCGAAAGCTTGAGGTGCCGGCGGCGACCAACTTCACGGCGATTCCCGGCCGCGGCGTGAGTGCGACGGTGTCCGGCCGGTCGCTGTCGGCTGGTGGACCCAACCTTCTGGCGGAGTTGAAGGCCTCGCCGTCGCCGGAGCTCGCGGCATTCGCCGCCGAGGCCGCGGGACTCGGGCAGGGCGTGGTCTCGCTGGTGGAAGGGCAGGTGGTCCTCGCGACGTTTGCGGTGGCCGATGCGATCCGTCCGGAGGCCGCCGAGGCCGTGAAGCAGTTGCAGGCCGCGGGTGTCGAGGTGGTGATGATGACGGGCGATGCGAAGGCCGTCGCCGACGCCGTGGCGCGTGATGTCGGCATCACGACGGTGCTCGCGCAGGTGCTGCCGGAAGGGAAGGCGGCGGAGATCCAGAAGCTGCAGGCGCAGGGCAAGCGCGTCGCGATGGTCGGCGACGGTGTGAACGATGCGCCAGCGTTGGTGACGGCAAACGTCGGCATCGCGATCGGTGCGGGGACCGACGTCGCGGTGGAAGCGGGCGACATCGTGCTGGTCCGCAGTGATCCGCGCGATGTGCCGCGCATCATCAACCTCTCGCGCGCGACCTACAGCAAGATGCGCCAGAATCTGTGGTGGGCCGCGGGCTACAACATTCTCGCGATTCCGCTGGCGGCGGGTGTTCTCGCACCGTGGGGAATCGTGCTGACGCCGGCGGTCGGCGCCATCCTGATGTCGGTGAGCACCATCGTCGTCGCGATCAACGCGCAACTCCTGCGTCGGGCGCGCCTGTAAGGTGGCACTCATCGACGGCTCCGAAGCGAACGGAGTCGTGTCGCTCACCAATCACCAGCCCGGGAATGGCCACCCAATGCCGACGCTCGCGCCAGATCAGCTCACCGCGATGCACGCCTGGTGGCGTGCCGCAAATTATCTCTCGGTCGGGCAGATCTACCTGCGCGCCAACCCACTGCTCGATGAGCCGCTGACCCTCGAGCACGTCAAGCCGCGACTACTTGGGCACTGGGGCACGACGCCGGGTCTGAACTTCTTGTATGTGCATCTGAATCGCCTGATCACGGCGCATGATGTCGACATGATCAACGTCATCGGACCCGGTCACGGCGGACCGGGGCTGGTGGCAAACACGTACCTCGAGGGGACGTACACCGAGACGTATCCGCTGATCACCCGCGACCGCGACGGCCTGCGTCAGCTCTTTCGACAGTTCTCGTGGCCCTATGGCATTCCCAGTCATGTCTCGGCGGAGACGCCGGGATCCATCAATGAGGGCGGTGAGCTCGGCTACTCGCTCGCCCATGCGTACGGTGCGGCATTCGACGATCCCAACCTCATCGTGGCCTGCATCGTGGGCGACGGCGAAGCGGAGACCGGGGCACTCGCGGCCAGCTGGCACTCGAACAAGTATCTCAATCCGGCCCACGATGGCGCGGTGCTTCCCATCCTGCATCTGAATGGCTTCAAGATCGCCAACCCGACCGTGCTGGCGCGGATCGCGCGTGATGAGCTGACGGACCTGCTCCGCGGCTTCGGTCACGAGCCACATTTCGTGGTCGGGGATGATCCGCTGGTCATGCATGAGCAGCTGGCCACGACCATGGATCTGGCGCTGGCGAAGATCCGCACGATTCAAGGGCAGGCACGTGTGGCGGGCTCGCGCAATCCGCCGCCACGTCCCCGGTGGCCGATGATCGTGTTCCAGACACCAAAGGGATGGACAGGACCGAAAGTAGTCGATGGTCTGCCGGTGGAGGGAACATGGCGTGCCCATCAGGTGCCGATTCCGGACGTCAGCAATACTGAACACCTCCGTCAGCTCGACGACTGGATGCGCAGCTACCGGCCGCAGGAACTCTTCGATGCGGACGGACGTGTGCATGACGAGATCACCGCGCTCGCGCCGGCAGGGGCGCGTCGCATGGGTGCCAATCCTCACGCGAATGGTGGAGGGCTGCTGCAGCCGCTGATCATGCCGTCGGTGCAGGAGTACGCGGTGACCGTCCCAACGCCAGGCGGCGCCGAGGCAGAGTCAACGCGGGTGCTGGGCGCTTTTCTGGCGTCGGTGATGCGCCTCAATCTCGCGAGTCGGAACTTCCGACTGTTCGGGCCTGACGAAACGGCATCGAATCGCCTCGACGCCGTCATCGACGTCACCGGCAAGGCGTGGATGGCTGACGTCGAACCGGTGGACATGCATCTGTCGGCCGACGGTCGGGTAATGGAGATCCTCAGTGAGCACGTCTGTGAAGGCTGGCTCGAGGGCTACCTGCTGACGGGTCGACACGGGCTGTTCTCGTGCTATGAAGCGTTCATCCACATCATCGACTCGATGTTCAACCAGCATGCCAAGTGGCTCAAGGTGACGCGACAGCTCCCGTGGCGTGTTCCTATCGCGTCGCTGAACTACCTGCTCACGTCGCACGTCTGGCGCCAGGACCATAACGGGTTCTCGCATCAGGATCCCGGCTTCATGGACCACGTTGCGAACAAGAAGTCGGACGTGGTCCGGATCTATCTGGCGCCGGACGCGAACTGTCTGCTGTCAATTACCGATCACTGCCTGCGCAGCCGCAACTACGTGAACGTGATCGTCGCGGGCAAGCAGCCAGCGTGGCAGTGGCTTGACATGCAATCAGCGATTGCGCATTGCGGCACTGGTGCTGGCATCTGGGCATGGGCCGGGAACGAGGGCGATGACCCCGCCGGCACGCCGGACATCGTGATGGCGTGCGCAGGGGACGTGCCGACGATGGAGACGTTGGCGGCTGTCACACTGCTGCGCGACTACGTCCCTGACATCCGGATCCGCGTCGTCAACGTGGTGGACCTGATGGCGCTGCAACCACAGAGTGAGCATCCGCACGGCCTCGACGACGACACCTTCGACGCGATGTTCACGCGTGAGAGGCCGATTGTCTTTGCGTTCCACGGCTACCCGGGACTGATTCACCGGTTGACGTACCGCCGACACAATCACGGCAACCTGCACGTGCGCGGCTACAAGGAGGAAGGTACGACCACCACGCCCTTCGACCTTCTCGTGCTGAACAACCTGGATCGCTATCAGCTGGCGCTGGACGCAATCCGCCGCATTCCGCGCCTGCAGCATCTCGTTGCCGGGGCCAGAGTGCGGTATGATGCCACGATTGCGCGGCACAAGGCGTACGTGATGGAGCATGGTGAAGACGTGCCGGAAGTGCGTGACTGGCGGTGGACGCCATGGCAGAGCCAGTGACATGACGACAGTGCTGGCGTTGAACGTGGGATCGTCGTCGCTCAAGTTTGGCGTGTACGACGTCAGCGCGATTGGCAGCCAGACACTGTTCGCCGGGGCAGAGGAGATGGTCGGGGATGCGGAGGACGCAGTGGCGCGCATCGCCGCAGCTTTGACCGCGAACGGGGTGCCGAGGCCTGACGCGATCGGGCATCGCATCGTGCACGGCGGGCCCGCGCTGCGGCATCATGCGCGGATCGATGCGGCCGTGCGGCAGCAGCTCGAGGTCGCGAAGGCATTTGCCCCGTTGCATGTGCCGAAGGCGCTGGCACTCGTGGATGCGGCAGAGGTGTCATTTGCGGACACTCCTCACGTCGCGTGTCTCGACACGGCGTTCCATGCCCGTATGCCCGACGTCGCGCGCACCCTGCCGCTGCCAGGCGAGCTCCGCGCCCTCGGCATCGAGCGGTACGGCTTCCACGGACTTTCGTGTGAGTCGATCATCCGACGACTTGGCAGCGAGACACCGAGGCGACTGGTCATCGCCCACCTGGGCTATGGTGCCAGCGTCACCGCCGTCGAACACGGCAGGTCTGTGGACACCAGTATGGGCCTCACGCCGACCGGTGGCGTGATCATGAGTACGCGGTGCGGAGACCTCGACCCCGGGGTGTTTGCATATGTCGTGCGTGAACACGGCTACACCGCAGCGCAACTGGAGTCGCTGGTCGACATGCGGTCCGGCATGCTCGGGATCTCGGGCGTGAGCGGCGACATGCGCGCGTTGCACAACGATGCCGCATCGGAGTCGGTGACGAGCGCCGACTCGCGTCTCGCGATCGCGATGTTCTGCTATTCGGTGCGGAAGCAGATCGGAGCCATGATGGTCGTGCTGGGCGGACTGGATCTGCTGGTGTTCACCGGAGGCATCGGTGAACACGACGCTTTCGTTCGACTGACGATCAGCGAAGGCCTGACCGCGCTCGGTGTGCGGGACGTGGCTTCGGTCGTGCGCGTCATGAGGGCGAAGGAAGAGGAGGAGATCGCCTGGCAGAGTTGGCACGTCGTGAGCTGAACACCCCCTCGCATGGCCGGCCGACGAGGGGGGCCACGCCGTGCTGCCTGTCGGCGCTCCCGCTCCACGGGTGTGCGTGCGGTCTCACGCCTACACGGCGACGTGCGCCTTGGCGCGATAGCCCGCGCGGCCGATCACGGCCTCAATCTGTTCCGGAGTCACACGCGCGGTATCCGCATCCATGGTGGCCGAACCGGGATGCAAGGAGACGTGCACATTGGTGAGGCCTGCTATCGCGCTTAGAGCGCGCTGAACACTACCGGTACAACCACCGCACGTCATCCCTTCGACATCAAAGATCAGATTCTGCATCTCGTGTTCCTCGGTGAACGTGAGTGTACTGCGTCACGCGTCAGGCGCGAGTGATCCTGCCGATGGGTTGTGGACGACTGTCAGCAGGAATGAGCAGCCGTTCTCGGAACGCGCCGAATGGCGTACGCCGGGTGCGAGGACAAGGATGTCATCGGTCGCCAACATGTATTCGTTGCCCAGTGCAGAAAAGATGGCGCTACCCTCGAGCATGTGAATGCTGACGGGTCCATCGGTACCGTGCTCCGGCAAGTCACCGCCCGGCGCCAGCGCCAACACCGTCAATCGCAGCGGCCCCTCCTTGACGAGCGTGCGTGCGGTGCGACCGCTGCGCGCGAGCAGGTCGGGGTCGAGCATTCGTTCGTCCTGCGTCAGGTGATGAAGGAGTACGTCGGCCTTGATCGTACGGCTCAGCGATGACATGTAAATGCGCCTCCGGAATGTTCAGCGTTCTGCCGCCCCAGGCGGAAAGTCCTCCGTGCCCACACGCAGCGCACCAGCCCTGCATTCCATGAATGTATATACACCGTCATTCAGCGGCGACTCGTGGCCGATCATCCGATCGGAGGATCACGTCAGCCGTCGAAGAAGCGTATCACCACTGACGACGATCACCATACTCGTCAACGACATCAGGGGGCGCGAGCGCTGGTGCGACGCGCCCTTCACTGGTGTCGCAGTTCCGCTCGCTGCGGGTGAGCGTGCACCATGGCTGAGCTGCTCACACCGGCGGTCTGTGCCATAATGGTATTCGCGGCGACGCTCAACGAGCAGCTGCGGCGGCGGGCGAGTGCACCCACGACGAATTCCCAATAGCGCATCGTCGCACCGATGCCGGGGAGGAACACGTGTTGTAGACAGCACGGTCCGAGTGCGCGAAAAAATAGCCTCTGATTCGTCTCGCCACGGTCAGGGTCCACCATCGCCAGCGCTGCGATGCTGGGAAACAACGCACCGTTACTGAGTGCGACGCGCTCGAGCAGCGTACGTCGCGTCAGCGGTGCCGCGGTATCCGATGTCGACCTTAGCCCTCAACGCGGACGGATGGCCGTACTGTCGAGCGCCGCGCGCAACCCGCGAGCAAGCTTGACCGCGTCGTCGTTCGCCCAGAAGTGCATGAAGAAGAGCCGTGGCTCGTCGTCGAGCATGTGATTGTGCAGACTCGTCACTTCGATGCCATTCGCACGAAGCGCGCGGATCACCGGGTTCACCTCATGCGCCAGCATCACGAAGTCGCCGGTGATCACGGCCTTGCCGCTGCCCGTCGGCTGGAAGTTCATGATGGTGCCGAGCCCCATCGATGCCGGCACCATCATGCCGCCGGAACGGATCGCCTCGGGCCTCGGCGCGCTCACCTGATAGACGCCCCCGTTCCCGCGTCCCGTGTGTCCGAGCGCGGCCGCGATGGCGAGCGTGTCGAGCGCGATGGCGGGCGACGTGCCGGCGGACGGTGGAAGCGCTGGCGTCTTGGTAAGGGCTACCGCGGCGCGCACCGTTTCCGCCAGCTTCAGCGCGTCACCATGTGCGTGCACGTGCATGTACAACACACGCGGCGACTCGCGCATGACATGGTGGTGCACCGCGGTTTGCTCGAGGCCGCCGGCCTGAAGGCGCGACATGACCTGTGGCAACTCGTCTTCGGTCAGCACGAGGTCGCCCATAGCCATCACCTCGTTCCCCGAACTCGTGCCGTGCATCGCGATCCAGCCGCTGAGCGCCAACGAAGGCTCGAGCTTCACGTCGCCCTTGGGATCGCGGACGGTTACACTGAGGTCCGTTCGCGGAAAGTTGTAGCGCTGCACCTCACCAGGCTGCGCGACGCCACGGCGCCCTATGGCGGCGTCGACTGCCGTCCAGTCCACGGCCACGGGCGGGGGCGTGAACACGGTGACCGGCGCTGCGGCAGCCTGCGCTTCCCGGACGTCTGAGGGGCGGCACCCAGCCGCGAATACAATTGCCACGCTCCCGATGACGGTGGCGAACGGTGCGGACAAGAAAGACTGCTGATGACGCTGGCGTGAGGTGCGCATGGACATTGACATTGACATTGGAGTGAGCCACACGGCCGTGATGCGTGAGCGTGTTATGAAGCAATACTACGTCGATGATCTTCATGCCATCGTCACGTCCTGCCTCATCCGTTCCGGCCCATATTCCGACCCCAACCGGCGCCGTCACTGTCTCGAGCTTGGTTTCGCGCTTCACCTCGTTTGGCGAGGTGGCCTCGAGGAAGTTGCCTGCCAAGCGAAAATGCGAGACCAGAGTTTCGCCACACTGCTGCGTTTATGGCAGGTGCCGGTCGTCCCTTCGACGCGATCGACATCGGGTGGGGGTTTACAGCGCTCCGTAGACGCGCATATCTCACAGCGACGACTATCGGTATTTTGCCAGGCACCGTCTCGCTCGCTCGGAGTGGCTGAAAAGTTTAAGGACGGCGGTAGCCACCTGGCCTTCGCACGAGCAACCCTTGTGGTCACCCTGCTGGTGATGTTGTCGTTTCTCCTGCACGTTGCTCATCAGATCACACTGGTCCCTCGTACACAACGGACGCGGGAGCACTGTTGTGCGTGGCAGTATTCGTCGCTGATCAGATGACGAGTTCCGCGATCTCGCGCAATGCAGAGGCGTCTCATTCGGTCACCGGGGGTCTTTTCCCCCGCTCGCCCCACCAATCTGTGCGCCACGTGCTGGCTCGCTCCATTCGCCCTTGAGTGCCATGCCGACCCGGCTCATGCCATCCCGGCTTCGCCGAGTGTTGGATCAGCGATCGTGATCGCCTTCTCATGTGCAGTGGCATCGTTCCTGAGGCTGGCCATCTCGATGACCTGACGGAAACGCACATCCTCGTTCTTCATGCGCGAGAAGGCATGGCCGATATCCTGCATCCGGATTCTCTCGATCCGCGGGCGAATGCCATGGGTCGCCGACAGGTTGAGGATCTCCTGGGTATCGGCAACGCCGCCAATCAGCGAACCCGCCAGCGTCACATGCTGGAAGACCATAGTTGCAGAGTCGACATTGTCGAACCCGAGAAAGTTGCCGACCACGGCAATCGCACCCTTGGGTGCGACAAGGGCAAGGTACGGATTGATGTCATGCTTGTAAGGGATGGTATTGACGATCAGATCCATACTCTGCACATGTCTCTCGAGCGCGTCCTTGTCATCCATCGTGATCACCTCGTCCGCCCCGAGGCTTCTGATGGCCTCTGCCTTCTCCGGGCTGGTGGTCATCGCCACGACTTTTGCTCCGAGCATTTTGCCGATCTGGACTGCCATATGGCCTAAGCCGCCAACACCGGCGACACCAAGGACCTGCCCTTTCCTGAGCCCGAAATATTTCATCGGCTGATAGGTTGTAATGCCCGCACACAGAATCGGTGCGGCCTCGGCCGGATCGATGACATCGGGGATGGAGAGGACGAACTCCTGACGAACGACGATGGCGGTCGAATAGCCGCCATAGGTATTGGTACCGTCAGGCTTCTTCGGGCCGTTATAGGTCAACGTGCAACTCCTGGGGCCGGTGCAAAATTGCTCGTCGCCCATCTTGCACTGGTCGCATTGCTGACAGCTGTCCACCATGCAACCGACACCGACAATGTCGCCCTCGGCAAACCTGGTCACGCCGATTCCGACCTTGGAAACAGTGCCGACCACTTCGTGCCCTGGCACGCACGGCCACACCGAAGTTGTCCAGTCATCGTTCACCTGGTGAAGATCGGAATGGCAAACGCCGCAATGGGTAATCTCGATCGCAACCTCTCCCGCTCGTGGGTCTATGCGATTGAACGTCATGGGAATCATGCTGGCGCCAGCCGAAGGCGCTCCAAAGGATAGGACTTTCATGCATAGGCTCCGGAATCCGGGTGCGTTGCTGCACAGTGCGTCTTGCGCGACTGTTCAAAATGGGTGCAATTGCCGTACCTGATCGCGTCGAGCCCTCGTCGTACGATGCTTGATGAAGTTGGTTACCAGCGTGAAGCAAATCAGCCGAGCCTGCCGGCGCGTGAGGTTGCTATTGACGGCTTCGCCCCGTTTCGTCGTTTGGTACAGCCGAGGGTCACCTCAATGACAGAGGCAAGCGGAGTTCAGGGCGCGCCAACTCGGCTAAATTGTTCGCAAGCGCGAGAGGGGACTCGCCTCGACATGGTGTCCCGGTCGGAGCCGCTGCTGAAACGGTGGGCGCACGTCATCTGTCAAGCCAATTGGCCACTCGTGCCGGCGGACCCTGCGGCGACTGCGTTCGTCGATGCTGCCCATCGCCAACCGCTCGTGTAGAACCCACGCATCCCGGATGCATACAACACACCTAGTCGAACGCGCCCACTCTTCAACTTCGAGTTCGGGCGCGTCCGTTCTGATGATGGGCAAGGCAGTGTTGCATGCCAACGACACGAAGCAAGAAGGTGCGGTCCATGGGTGAGGCCCAACCCATCGGCAAGAGATCTTACGATGCAGTGACCGTGAAAGCGAAGTCCCATGGCGCATGGTGATGACCACACGCCAGCATGCAGCGTGCGTTTACTTTTCCCTCAGTCCGGTATACACGACCCTCCAGATCCATCCGCCTTTGTCATCGGAAATGTAGATCGAACCATCGGGTGCCTGTGCCAGGCCAACTGCGCGATGAGCCGCGCCCGTCGGTGTCGGTGTGCCCCCCGCAAAGCCATCAGCGAAAGTCCTGTAGCGCCCGTCTGGTTTTCCATTGCGCGAGGGTACGAACGTCACGACGTAGCCCGGACCCTCCTTCTGGAGCGCCGTGTCGAAGCGTGATCCATGGAAAGCAATGAAGAGCCCGCCTGCGTACTGTCTGGGGAATTGTGTTCCTGTATAGAACAGCATGGACAACGGGGCCCAGTGTGCGGGATACTCGTCAACCGGAAGCGCTCGCGTGCCGCAACGACCAGCGATTTTCCCGTCGCCTCCATATTCCGGTGCCAACACCTTCTTTTTGCGCTGGCCGTCGTAGAAGCAGTAGGGCCATCCGTACGCCTGTCCGCGGTCGATGCGAAACAGTTCTTCCGCCGGCATGTTGGCATCGTCGCGTTCAGTGAACAGGTACGGCCAGTTTTCGAGCAGTTGATCACGGCCGTTCTGCACACCGTACAGTGCGCCGTCTGTGGGGTTGATGGCCAAGGCATTCATGTTGCGAAGTTCAGTGGCAAAACGACTGCCGCTTGCCTGCACCTGTCCGGTTGCATTGGCATCGAAGTGCCAGACGCCGGCTCGAATCGCCAGTTCTGGACACGGATCGATGCCCGGCGAAAAAGGCACCCGATTCTGCACCTGGCAGGAGTTGCTTCCCGACCCGATGTTGACGAACATGCCGCCCACATTGTCAAGGACTACCGTCTTGCGATGATGATCTCCAGAAGTTGGCAGCGCGGATACCACAGTCACTGGCGGCCCTGCGGGCAGCAAGGCACCATTGCCAAGGTCGTACCGGATCACGCGGTCGTCGGGGGCGAAATGCAAATGATTGCCGCGTAGCGCAATGCCGTTGCCGCCGGTGGGTCCAAATCGCACCTGCACATCGGCTCGGCCGTCGCCATTGCTGTCGCGAAGCCCCAGAATGCCCCCTGTGACACTGCCATCGGGTGCATTGTCCAGTGCGACATACACATCCCCGTTGGTGTTCACCACCATATGACGCGCACGGCCCACATCCTTCGCCACCACCACTGCGCAAAAGCCCGAGGGAAGTTCCAACCCACCGTTGTCAGCATCACAGACAATCGAAGTGGTGTTGTCCACTGTGTGATCGTAGGACGTGGTGATCAGCTCTGGTGCACTCGGAGCCAGTTCTGCGTTGACGCAAGCCCCAAGGACCGTGAGCATACAACCGTACACTGACGCACGGGAAGGTCGAAATGTGGGAGAGACGTTCTGGCACACATCGTCCGAACGAATCTTCATGATGGTTTCTCCGAAGTGGCTGCGACGAATGTGGGCGCGTATGTCGACTCATCTTGCGTGACGTGACGTCGCTGGCAAGCGCATGAGGCACGGGTGTGCGAGCATACTCCCTCAAGCGGTGTCATCACAGCGAGCATGTGACACACTCCAGATGGCTGGATTTCTGGAGACAACGTCGAGGTCGCTGCTAATCCAGCCATGAGTAAGTTTCGTGCAAGTGTCGTACCTCAGCGCGAGCTGCCGCACCACATTCCTGTGATCGAAATGGGTGTGCTCGAAAAGAGACTATTGGCGCCCGTGTCGCACCGACTGGTGGTGCTGACCATTTCCAGGATGCCTCGTGTCGGGTGCCTGTCTCGTCGTCGCCTTCTCGGTGCGCTCGCTCGCGTTGCCGCGCGCATGCTCACCGCCGCCGCCTTCCGCACGCTGACGGGCGAGCGTGAGCAAGCGTCGGCATCGTCGCATCCTGCAGACGGATGGTGCGCGTGACCGACGGGCACCCGCGGCTGTCTGGCCCGCGACGGCAATCCCGTTGACGACATTCAGCAAGCATGCAGCGGCCATCCCTGCCCGATCACGAGTGGATCTCCTGCCTGGGCGTCGACGATCTCACCCCTGCGTGGCTCGCAGCACTCGGAACCCGTAGCGTTTCGGGCCCGACAGTTTTATGCTCCATCAAGCCGAACTGCCTGGACCACACCGAGCCCATCGCCGTTGCCGAAGGATCCGAACCCATCAGCCCGTTCGACGCGGCCCGCCGAGGTGGTTCAGACGCCCCTGCTGCAGGGCACCGTCCGACTGGCCGCACATGGCATCGCGAAAGTTCTCGGTGATCTCGAGGCACGCATCCTCGAGGCGATGTGGGCGCTCGGCGTGCCTGCGTCCGCAAGAGTCGTCCACGAACGGATCGCGGCCGAGCACGCCGTTTCGCCGCTGACGACGATCACCGTGCTCAACAAGCTGGTGACGAAGCGCGTGCTGACCAGACTCAAACGCAACGACCTTTATCACTACGCGCCGATTCTGTCTGAGTCTGCCTTTCGGGCGCTGGTCTCGCGGCGCGTGGTCGAAGGAATCCTTTCGTTCGGTCCAGAGGCGGTGGCCAGTTCGTTGGTGGATGTGTTGGCGGAGCAGAATCCGGAGCAGTTGGAAGAACTGGGCCGCCTGGTACGTCGTCGTCTGCGCGAACAAGGCTGACGGACGGCAGACAGACAGATGGCAACGACCGCATCGTTCCTTGCGCCACCCATGCGCGACCGCGAGCAGCGCCACCGTCGTGTGGTGCTTGGCGGAGTCGGCGGGCTGGTCCTGCTTAGCCTGAGTCCGATTTTCGGGCATCATCTTTCGGCGCGCGTCGATGCTGCCGTCATTGGACAAGATCATCTCTGGGGGATGTGCCTGATCGCGCTGCACCTCCTGGTCGCGCCGATTCACTCCGCGTTTCACGGCTTGCTCGTCGCCGGATTGGGGTATGCGATCTGGGATCGCGGTCGGGCGTGGCTCCGGGTACGTCGGGCGCTGTCATGGCTGCCCGTGCCGGCCTCGGCTGTCGCCCACGCCAACCTCGATACGAGCCTCCGCCGCGCCGGGCTGACGCGCGGGCAGGTACGTGTCGTGGACGGTTTACCGAATCCGGCGTTCACGGCGGGCTTTCTTCGGCCCATGGTGTTCATCTGTCGCACGCTGCCTGAGACGCTCAGCACCGCAGAACTGACTGCGGTTTTCCAGCATGAGGCACGACACGTTCGCCAGCGCGATCCTCTTCGGCTCTCCTTGCTGCGATTTCTGGCGTGTACGCTTTTCTGGATTCCGGCGTTCCGCCGGCTCGCCGCCGATGTGGCCGACGAGACCGAGATTGCCGCAGACGACGCCGCGGCACGCGAGAACCCCCTCGCGCTGGCCTCTGCCATCCTGGCCCTGGCGCAGTGGCGGGATGTGTCGCGTCGCTCGTCGTTCAATCGCCTGAGTGCGGGCGATGTGACCGGGTTGATGAGCACCGGCGGTCGCCGCGCGGCCGGTGGCTTCGATACGTTGCTCGAACGGCGGATTCGCCGGCTCGCCGGTGAGTCAGTCCCGGTGGCAACGCGCCTGACTCGGCGTTCACTGCTTGGCGCTGCGCTGATGCTCGGACTCGTGTGGGGCTCCGGCGTCATCGTTGCTCATCCGATGCCGGGGATGGCCCACGCGCCAGGCGTCGCGCACTGCGAGCACCCCGATGTGAGCGCGCTTTGGCACCTGTTCTGTCTCCGGGAGGCGGCGCGAAGCGTCACCGGAGCGGTCGAGTGTCCGCACGGTCATTCCCAGTAACGCGCGTGGCGCGCGACGGAATCATTGACGGCGAGTCGCGGGTGCTTTACTCTTCGTAAAATGCTACGGTCGTCGGTTACAGCCTGGTGCCTCACGTGTGGTATGCGCATCCACGTCGCGGTGGCCGGTCACCGATGACGCACCGCCTGGTGCCGCCCCCGGAATTCCTCGTTTCCGCGTCTCGGATCGCAGCCTGCTCAGTGCACGACGGGCTGATGCGCACTGGGCGCGGTGGGCGCGTGAGGTCGCATTGTGGCCGCGCCGTTCGTCTGTTTCTGTTCGCCCTCGCGGTACCGTCGGGTGCACACGCGCAGATGCGTCCGTTGCACTCATCTCCTGGTGCTGGCGTCATGGTCGATGTCGCACCGGGTGATGTCGCGCCGGGTGATGTCGCGCTTCGCGCTGTGCGCCTGACGATTTCCGAGGGACCGGACCGCGGCGATGCGTCGATTGTGCTGCTGCAGGCTGATGGCAGCGTGATGGCGCCTTTCGCGCCGTCTGATTCGCGGGCTTCCACATCACAGTCCACGTCTGGTGCGGAGTCCGACACTGCTGCAACGCACCACGATCCGTCATTGATGCCCGAGTCCGACGATGATGACGCGTTCGGGTCGGAGTCGCCGCTGTACGCTGCGGTCCGATGGCTGCAATACATCGGGTTGCTGACGGTCATCGGATGCACGGCGTTCGGCACGCTGGTCATCGGCTCCATGGTGCGGTCGCACCCGGTGGATGCGGGTTTCGTTCGCGATGCTCGGATACGGGCCACGCGTATTGCGCTGAGTGGCGTGATGCTCGTCATGCTGTCGGCCGGGCTGCGCCTGGTGGCACAGCTCTACGCCATGCACGGGACCACCGCCGCATTCACGTGGACCAACGTCGCGAGCATGCTGCGTGACACATCGTGGGGAACGGGTTGGCTGTTGCAGATCATGGCCGTGATTCTGACCGGCGTCGGCGTCGCCATGGCCGCGCGGCAGTCGCGCAGGGCACCGGCGGATCCAGATCTCGCACGGCGCGCACCGTGGCCGTGGTGGGGCTGGTCTGTCGCGACGCTGGGCGCGGTGGCGCTGGCCTTCACGCCCGGCCTCGCCAGTCACGCTGCGTCGGCGCCGAGATTCAGTGTACTCGCAATGGTTGCCGACGGGCTCCATGTGCTCGGTGCTGGCGGGTGGTTGGGCAGCCTGTCGGTCGTGGTGCTGGCTGGCATTCCGGCGGCGTGGGTGCTGCCGGAGGACTCACGGGGTAGAGCGGTTGCCGATCTCGTCAACGCGTTTTCGCCGACGGCACTGGTGTTCGCGGGCATCGTCGCGACGACCGGTGTGTTCGCGGCGTGGTTGCACGTCGGATCGGTCAGTGCACTGTGGATGACGACCTACGGCCGGATCCTGCTCGCGAAACTCGCAGTCGTATCGCTGGTGGCGGGCACGGGGGGGTACAACTGGCTGCGCGTGAAGCCGGCACTCGGAACCGCGCTTGTGGCGCCGCGTATCAGGCGCACGGCGTCGATGGAAGTGCTCATCGGCCTCATCGTACTGATCATCACGGCGGTCCTGGTCGCGACCCCTGCTGGCGCGGACCTGCAGATGTAGTCACCACGTCAATGGTACCACCGAAGTGCCGATGTCGCCCATGCACCAGCGTTGCGTGTTCCATTCGGGAACCCGCGGTGCATCTCCTTGCAGACTTTCTCAGGAACGGTCATGTCCTCCATTTCACGAATCGCAGTGCGCGCACGATTCAGTCGTCCGAGAGCCGGGCTGGTATTCCTGCTGGCGCTCGTTGCCACGCCGGCCTACGCGCTCTTCCACGCGGTCCTGCGCTCCTCCGCGCCATCCGCTGGCGCGACCGTGGCTGAGTCGCCGCGTGAGCTCCGGCTCACGTTCAGCGAAGCCATCGAGATGCCCTTCACACGTGTCACCGTGCTGGCCGGCGGTCGGGATACAGTGGTGACCGGACGGATCGCGCATGACTCCAGCGCGCACCAGATTCTGGTAGTGCCCATCACGACGTCGCTGAAGCCAGGATCCTATACGGTCAAGTATCGCGTCGCGGGACACGATGGCCACCCGATGGGCGGGTCGTACGTCTTCACCGTCGGTGGCCGGAAGTAGGCAGTCGCTTTTCCCCATCGAGGTTTGTCTGCGACGACCTCAGAATCCGCGCAGCCCATTTCACATCGGAGATCCACCATGTCGACCAGCCGAGCGCTATCTGCGCTTTTCAACCGCGCATTGCGTGTGCTGCCACACACTGTCGCGACTGCCTTGCTGGTGCTCGCATCAGTGTCGGACGCGCACGCGCAAGGCATGACACACCCGATGCCTGGCGCAGCGTCGCCGGTGTCGGCCCGTGCCGTCGAGGCAACGATCCGCGCTCTTTTCGCAGCCGCTGAGCGCAATGACTACGCCGCGCTGGATACGCTCTACGCCGGCGACAGCCTGACCGTGATCGAGGGCGCCGGCATCAATCGCGGTTGGTCCGACTACCGTGACCATCATCTGATGCCTGAGATGAAGGAGATGAAGAACTTCCGCTACCGTCCCAGTGAGATCATGGTGCATGTCGCCGGTGACATGGCGTGGGCGGAGTTCCGATACGCCCTGCAAGCCGACGTCAAGGGTCGCGCGGTCGACGTCGTGGGCCGCGGTACCGCAATCCTGACGCAGAAGATGCCGAAGCGCGCTGGCGATACGGCGGGGCAGTGGGTGGTCCGTCATACGCAGACGAGTGCGCGTCCCCGCCGCCCTGCTGATCCGGCGATGCCGTGAGTCGTGTGACGGTGTTTGCACCTCCGGTGTCCGTTCGTGTTGCAGTGAATGTCAGCCGCGTTCGGCAGCGATCGGTCGCGTTGGGCCTCCTCCTCGTCACCGCCCTTGGCGGCTGCGCGCGTGCGAGGCCCCGCGATGGTTTTTCGGATGTTGATCGTCTGGTGCGTGCGCGCACTGGCACGGGAGCATTCTGGAGCAGCGACTCCGCCGCGGACGCCGCGGCAGCGGACACCGTTCGGGCACTGCTCGCCACCGAGTTGGGCGCAGAGCAGGCGGTGCGTGTCGGGCTGCTGGCCAGCCGCGACCTGCAGGCGACGTATGAAGCGCTTGGCATTGCGCGTGCTGAGGTGGTGCAGGCGGGGCTGATCCGGAACCCCGTGCTGACGCTCGAGCGGATCAACAGCACCGGACCCGGCGAATTCGGACTGGCGCAGACGTTCGTCGACATCCTCCAGCGTCCGATGCGGAAGCGGCTCGCCAGCGCGGAGTTCGAGCTGGCGAAGGTGCGTGTCGCCGACGCGGTCTACCAGCACACGACCGAAGTCCGGTCTTCCTTCTATTCGCTGGTCGCGGCGGAACAGCGTGCCGATCTGCGGCGCGCGATCGCACGGTCCGTCGGTGCCTCCGCCACCGCGGCGATGGCCATTCGTGCCGCCGGAAACCTGCTCGATGTCGAGTTGGCGACCGAGTTGGCGCTCGCCGAGCAGTCGCGGGCTGATGCGATCGAGGCCAACGCGGAGGCGGTGGTCGCGCGAGAGAAGCTGGTTCGGGAGATGGGCGTGGCAGCCGCCGGCACAACGTTGCAGGTGGCGGCGCGGCTTCCTGCGTTGCCGGGTGCCGAGTCGTCAGTGGATTCCCTCGTCGCGCTTGCCGTGCGCAGCCGCCTGGATCTGATCGGCACGTTCGCCGCCATCGAGGTAGCGGGTCGCTCGCTCGGGCTGACGAATCGGTTCCGATTGCTGTCGGACGGATCGATCGGTTGGAACGGCGAAAGTGATCGCGGGAAAGATGTGCAGCAGGGACCGACCATTTCGGTGGCGATCCCGTTGTTCGACCGCGGTCAGGCGGCGTCGGCCGCGGGCCGCGCCCGCCTGCGGCAGGCCTCCGCACGGCACGAGGGACTCGCGATCAGCGTTCGCTCCGAGGTACGCGGCGCCGCTGCCCAGACGGCCGCGATGCGTGCTCGGGCGGAAGTGTATCGCACGCGGATCGTCCCGCTACGAAACCGCGCGTTGCAGGAGACGCTGTTGCAGAACAACGCGATGGCGGTCAGTGTCTTCACGGTGCTGCTGGCGAAGCAGGCACAGATCGAAGCTGGCGTTGGTTACGTGTCAGCGCTGCGAGATTACTGGCTGTCACGCGTCGAACTGGAACGCGTCGTCGGTACCGTGTTGCCGAGCGCGCCCGTGGTCGACGTACCGATTGAGCGGGATATCCTCGGTATCGACACGATGAGTGTCAACGGCCAGCGCTTGCCTCGAGACTCCGCAGGTGACGCCACGAAGTCTCGCGGCGACTCGGCAACGCCGATGAACCCCGCGAAGTCGATGAACCATGCCATGCCCATGAACCACGCGATGCCGATGCCGATGCCAGTGAAACCTTCGACCTCCAGAACGGGGGGTCCGCCCCGAACCGCCGCACCACGAGCCGCCCCGTCGACACCGGTCGGGAGCAAGCAGCGAGGCCGCGCGACGGCCACCGATTCCGCATCAACCAGAGTACCACGCCCATGAGTACACCAAAGTCAGAGCCCCGCGGCGTGCGCATCCCGCCGGATTCGGACGCAGTGACGCGACAGAGCGGGTCCGATTCGACCAGCGACACGCCGATGACGCGACGTGAATTGGTATCGCAGAGCGCCGCAGTAGTCGGTGGCCTCGCCCTGTTTGGCACGCCGGCGGGTGCCGCAACCCATTCTGCACGCACCAGCATCGGCACGGCATCATCACCGCTGCATCTCGCGCCGACGACCGTACCGCCAGACGTGTTGGCAGCCGGCACGCTGGCTCCCGGTGCGCCAGGCCGCGACTATCGCCCAGTGGTGGTTCCGAATGGGGCGACGCTGCCATTCCGCATCGTCGACGGCGTGAAGGTGTTTCATCTCATTGCCGAGGAATTCGAGCACGAGTTCGCGCCCGGACTGAAGGCAC
>ENA-ORBV01003449-ORBV01003449.1-microbial-mat-metagenome-genome-assembly--contig:-NODE-3449-length-31583-cov-15.765854_pt1 | contig 31583 bp, 27 predicted proteins | sample MGYA00237777_ERZ505514 | MGnify/ENA primary metagenome ERZ505514 (study PRJEB26160, sample SAMN06269048) | microbial mat metagenome | isolation source: Oligotrophic lake microbial mat | place... | reverse complement strand
TTCAAGCAGAAGACGGCATACGAGATTCGCCTTAGTCTCGTGGGCTCGGAGATGTGTATAAGAGACAGACAATGAGCCATCCAAATATATCTAGGAAGGCTGCTAGTAAGCCATTTCAATTTTTGAGGATAATCTTCCGGAGGATCAAGCTTTCGAATCTCCTCTTTGTAATCTTGATTCATAATCAATTTGATGTCCCATACCAAATCTTCAGTAATGATGTCATTAAGAATAAGGCTCAATATTGTATCATATCCCCGTATTATGCTTTCAATCTCCTGATATGAGATACGAATCTTTGGATATACTGGAACAATTATACTGTTGATAGAAACTTCATGTCCAACTTCAGTCCATTTTGTCTGAAGCATATCATCATCTGAAAATGTCACCTTAACAAAGGGCCCCCATTGATCATCGTGTACATATATTTTCTCAATGTTATCGGCAATAAAACTTACCTTTTTTATTGGAAGAATAGATTTCGGTTTACTACGAAAGAAGCCACAGACAGTATTAGCGTGCAGGCTATGATCCTCATGTTCGGACACTTTAATTACCAGGATTATGGGTATGCCAATTAACGAATATGCATTAAGGATTTTTTTTAGAAAGTTTGTAGGGACTTTTTGATCAACATCTTCTTCCAGATTACAGCGGCACTCGCCTTGGGCACACTTGCATTTCGTTTCAGCGGCTGGCTCACTTTCTTCCTCGTCCTCATCAATAACATAATCCTCTTCTACTTTGTCCTGTGTTATGACTTCACAAACAAGGCCAGCTTTGAGAATCGAATCGCAAATTTGTCTTACATCTAACCCACCTTTATTTGGGAATACCCTGCTTCCATCAGATGAGTTTCCGGCATCTCTTGTTATCTCGCTTGGAGATTTTAATAAAACAGTATTCGCAGATCTTGCAGCAGCCCCGTGTAACATAGACCAGATTGCAGCTGTTGCACAGGCAGATACTACAGAGTCTTGTTCTTGAAATGCTAAAGAATTCAATTTTAATTCTACTCCAAATAGATGAATTGAGTATTGCTTAATGCCCCAATAATTTCGCTGGCCAAATCCGGTGCTGTATTGATATGTTTTTAGGATCGTAAAGCCAATAACAGTATTTGGTATCGGTCGAACTACGATAAAGCCCAAGTAGCTATTACGAATATCGACACTTGGTATTCCATTATTAACCCATGTTTCAAAATCTTGTACGCTGAATGGTAAACTAAAAAAATGTACTCTCTTACAAGTTTTCGGATATTTCTCATGACATAGAGAATAGTATGAAACATAATCATGCAAATAATCTTTACTTACATAATCTGGCTCAACAATGATTGTGTTTGCATCTAATGCAATGAGATACCCTAAAAAGTAATCGAAATGATTCTTATCTCGAACTTCAGATGGGGTAGTGTAATCGTTAGCTAAGGATTCAGCCAACGTCTCCGTGGAAAACGCTTTTAAATCGTACAATGGTATCAGAGAATTAGGATAGCTGTACCACTAATTTAAGCTTTTCTGGATTAACAACTCCGTAACGGAGCACTTCTTTTTGTTGCTTCTTCGACTGCTCAATAAATTGTTTGACTTCTTTATTTGAGAAATCGATCTTCTCAACTTTCAACTCAGCTTCCTTTCTCAGAATTTGACTTGCATCAATCTTTGCCATAGCTATAAGGGGTTATTACTTGAACAGCGTTTTAAATCGGCTGCAAAAATAAGAGGTTCAACTAAAATTAGGAAATTTTTGATATAAACCAAGATTAAGTTCTTTTAACGGCTGAAAACCACATTTGTTAGCCAGAAAATCATGCTAAATCAGATATGTGGTTCCGTCAACGCTGCTTGAGCCTTAGGTGGTGAGTGATGTCCAGAAAGTCCTCACATATCGAGGTTTAATAGGAACTATTGCCGCGTTTTAATGTTCTAATTAAACAATGTATACTTATATTTGAATCATGCCAATTAAAAGAACTTCAAGGAAAACTGCTACCAAAAAGAAATCAAATTATGTAACTAAAAGAGTTATGAAATCTGTTATTGGTAAGGCTATCCGTAAGGCCTCCGCTTCTACCAAGAAGTCTATGGGGTATGTTATTAAAGCGGAAGAGGGCTGGGTGATTCGTGAAGAGCTTGATGGAAAAAAAACCAAGTTAAGCAGGATCGATAAATCCAATCAACGTCTTGCCCTCGACTAATTCACCTTTCTTAAGAATGCGCGTATTTGCTGGGCCTAATGGTTCCGGTAAGAGTACGATTATTAATGCTGTCAGGAAAGCAAAAGTTAACGGTCAACTTGTTGATTTTGGTATCTACATCAATGCTGACGACATTGCAAAGAACCTGCGGGAAAACACTTTTGATTTTAATACTTATTCTATCACAGTAACAGAGGATGAGTTTAGCGCGGAGAGTATTAAATCGGGCTTAATTAATAAAGCTTTTACAGAAGTGCAATTTTTATCCTGTTATTCATTCAATGGCAGCAAAGTTAATTTAACAACCAACCACACTGTTTCAAAAGCAGATGAGCGTGTTGCGCAAATATTAGCTCATTTTCTGCGAAAGAAATTACTGCGAGAGGGAAAGAAATTGTCATTTGAAACAGTCTTCTCACACAAAAGTAAGCTCGATATTATGCGTGAAGCTAAGGAAGCCGGTTACAAAGTATATCTATACTTTGTTTCAACAGAATCCCCGGAGATCAATAAGTTTCGCGTTGAAGCCAGAAAAAATAAAGGCGGACATGATGTTCCACCCGATAAGATAGAGCATCGTTATTACCGCTCATTGGACTTGCTATTTGAATCGGCTCAATTATGTTATCAGGCATATTTTATTGATAATTCAAAAGACGGAGTAGAAGCAAGTTGGTTTGCTCATTTTAAACTTGTTGCAGAGAAAAAGAAATGGGATGATATCAAGCCAGCAGATGTACCTGAATGGTTTAAGAAACACTACTCATCAAAAGTTTGATTTTAAGTGTTTTGAAACTGTCATTGGGCTATAAGATCGCCAAGTAAACCCCATTCGTCCAACCAAAGCCATCTTGATTAGGATATTCCCCGCCACTGGCTTCACCATCCTTATTCCACACATCATATTTCTCGGTCATCTTTCCGGTGTTGGCATACACTTTTAAATTAATGGTTGTCCAGTTTGTTTTAATCTGCAAAGCAGTTTTATCTAATCTATAATTAAGCAATCCTTTATAAGCAATCCATTGCAACGGAGCCCACCCATTTGGCGCATCCCATTGTTGACCACTGTTAACAAGTGTTGTGGTGAGTCCACCCGTTTTTAAAAATTGTGACTGAATGATTTCTTCTACTGCCACTGCTTGATCGGGCGTAGCGACTTTAAAAAATAATGGAAAGGCTGCCGCGAGGGTAAATGAATCTTTTTGCTTGTTGGCGATGAAATCAAAATCAAAAAAGAATTTTTTCTTTTCATTCCAGCAATATTTTACAATCGCATTTTTTCGCGCGATAGATGCTTGTAAATAATCGGCAGATCGCACACTATTTCCAGTTTGTTCATACGCTTCTGCAAGCATCTGTTCTAAATGAACAAGCAGACAATTCAGATCAACCGGAATAATTTCGGTTGTGTGAATGGTGCCAAAAGTCTTTCCATCGCGAAACCAACGGCTGCTAAAATCCCAACCCGATTCAGCCGCTGCTCTGATGTGCCTGTATAATTGTTGAGAACTTTGTGTTGATTGATGCGCCAACTCAACATCTTCTTTGTATGATTCCGGCCGCGGGGTATCATTTTCATCCCAATACCGATTTAGAATCGAACCATCAGGCATGCGAACAACCCGATGAAAGGCAAGATTTTTTTCGGACAGTTCAGTTACACCTTTCATCCAAAACTGATATTCTTTTTCAAGATGTGGCAAATATTTCGCCAAGGCATTCTTCTGACTTTCGCTAAGCAGTTTTACCATCAACGAAAAAAAGGGTGGTTGCGAGCGACCTATATAATAAGTGCGATTACCATTTGGGATATAACCAACTGTATCAATCAGGTACGCAAAATTATCGATCATGTGCTTGATCAATTCAGTGCGACCTGAAACTTGTAATCCTAGCATGGTAAAGTAGCTATCCCAGTAATAGATTTCGCGGAAGCGCCCACCCGGAACGATATAAGGATGTGGAAGCGTGATCAACGAACTCCTTTCTGATTCTGGTTTTCGCGTTAGCACATCCCACAATGCGTAAATGTGTTGGGCGGCAGATTTGTTAGGATCACTCTTGTAGTTAGTAACGTGTTCTTTTGGTGGTGTAAAATTTTGAGATACAAAATCGGTGAGGTTAAATCCCGTTGTATCTTTTTTGGTTAGATACTCTTGATGGATTTCTTCCAGTGGCCGATTAGCAATACAATCCGGAAATGTTTTTCCATCGCCCAAAATATTTCGAAGTTGTACCGCCTCAAAGAGTTCTCCTAATTCGTGAATTTGTGTCTTTTTCATCTCCAGATTGAGTATTATTTACTAATTTTCATTTTAGCATTAAAATCTCCTAATGCCTTAATTTTTTCATTTAATTTAGTGTTTAGTTTATAATGACAATGAAGAATTCAGTGCTAAACAGTTTTGGACAAGGCATTTATACTGCTGCTGATGCTGCCAGGATATTAAAAGTCCCTTATTCTAAGGCTAATTATTGGTTTAGGTATTATGCCAAACATAAGTTTGCCACTTCGGATTTCAAATATCATTTTCATGTGAGAGACATCGTTGCGGTAAATTTCTTGACACTCATTGAGATGTATGTTTTCTATACTCTCAAAGAGAAAGGAGTAAAGACCAATGACATAATGGAGGCTCACTCCGTAATGGCAGATTTTTTAAAAACCCCGTATCCTTTTGCAAAGGAAGATATTTATTTAAATAATAAGGCATTATTATTTAGTCATAAAGACTTACTTATAAGCGCAGACAAAAAGCTTCAAACAGTTATCGTTCAAATATTAAAACCGTTCTTAAGTAAAATTCAATTTAATGACGACCGGATGGCAAATAGATTTTATCCAATGGGTAAGAAAAAGACTATTGTGGTTAATCCTGAAAATCAGTTTGGACAACCAGTTATTGAAGGAACAAATATATTAGCACAGACCGTTTTTTTACTTTCAGAAGCAGGCGAATCTAAAAAATCGATTGCTAAACTCTATGATTTAAATATTAAGCAGGTGAGTGACGCAATAGAATTTTCCAATGCTGCGTAATAATGGATTTTTATTTCGATGAACAATTGCCCAAAATTGTAGCGAATGCATTGAATGTGCTTGAGAGCCATGAAGGCTTTAATAGAGTTTTTAGTACGGAAGAGAAAATTGGCAAGGGTATAAAGGATGTTGACCTATTTCATAAGTTAAAGAAATTAGAAGGAATTCTGGTTACTCATGATTTGAAAATGACGACTAGAAAGAATGAGTTTTCACTCATTAAAGAATTAGGCATTACTGTTTTCATAATAAGTCTTCCGTCTGGTGCTAACTTTGAATTGCAATACCAAACTATTATTGGTGCCATGTGGCCCAACATAAAGAAGATATATAAAAACAGAAAAGGATCTCCCTTCGTTTGTAGAATTAAAATGAGGGGAGAGCCGGAATTTCTTTAGTGTAAAATATAGTTAATGTCCTCCCGTTGATTGAAAAGTAATTTCAGCTTCTGATTTCTTTTGAATGCGATTGAAGAAGTATAAACACACGATTAAGATTCCAATCGGCACCAACGAAAAATAGAAAGCTGTTTCGCCACCATACGCTTCAAAAATATTTCCAGTTATAATAGATCCTGTTGTGCCGCCTAATGCCGAGAAAATTACAATCAATCCCGACATCGGTCCATGCTGCCGCGCTGGCAGTGTGCTAAGGATTACTGAATTTATTGCCGGATAAATGGGCGCGATAAACAATCCAATTAATGGAAATACAAAAGCACCAAGAGGCGCATCGCTCCAGCCTGTAACTGTGCCACCACTATTTTGTGCGAGGGGAATGGCAACTAACACCAACACAATAGCAGCAAGCAAGCAAACTATAAGAACCGCAAACCAATGTATTTTTCGAAACGCAAAACCAGCAGCAAATCTTCCGAAAGCAGTGGAGGCAGCCAATATGCTGGCCATTTGAATACTAAGCGTAGTTGGTAGATTTAATACTTTGCTATTGAATGTGGGTAGCCAGCTCATGATGCTCTGCTCAATCAACACGTACGTAAAGGCACTGATGATAAAGACCAGCACCAGTGGTTTAAGCGCAAGTTTGATCATGTCTCCAAAATCTTCAAGAAAAGGTTTGGTTTCAGTTGATTTAACAGACGACTCATCCAATGACGCGGTGAGTAATAGAATAAAAGCCACGGTGGTAATTCCTGCAAGTAAATAATAAACCGTAAGCCACGATGTTGATTGACTTTGACTATCATCAACAAAGGCGCTAAAAATAAAATAGCCTGTAAGTATGCCGATCATAAAAAAGGATTCGATAAAATTCATAAAACTTGCGTGCTCTTTCTTATCCGTTGTCACGATGCCAATGGTAGCATACACCGATACTTTTATCAAGGCGAAGGAAGTGCCGACTACGGCAAACAAAACTTTTGTCATGGCAAAAGTTGGGAGTGATGGCATGGCTAGGCACGCCACGGTTACAAACCCCAAAGCGATCAGCATGGAATTTTTATAACCAATACGTGTAATGAAAGAGGCAACCAAAAAAGAGACCGCAGCAATGCTTAAGTCTTTGAAGGCTTCTAAGATGCTGGCCGAAGATTCGGAAACTCCATAATTACTTTGCACCTGCAGAATTACGGTGCCTACACTGTTAAGCAGGATAGCGAAAACAAAATAATTGAGAAAGAGCGAGAGTTTGATTTTCCAGTTGGCCATGATAGATTGTTAGAGGTAGCTAACAAATCTAACACTTTCAACTAATTACCCACAGCAAAGTGGTACCCAACTCCTTTAATGGTAATAATTTCTATGGAAGAATCTTCTCTGAGATAATCGCGCAGCTTAGTAATGTAAACATCTAAGTTGCGCGAGTTGAAAAATGAATCATCGCCCCACACGCGCATGAGCATAGTTTTACGATCGATGTTTGAGTTTTGGTTTTCAGCGAGTATCTGTAGTAACACGGCTTCGCGATGCGAAAGTTTTTTTGCCTTGCCATCTTTTCGCAATTCATAACGCTGAGGCGCGAATTCAAATTTTCCTATTAGAATTGATTCCTTTGGAGATGAAGATAATTTTTGTGTGAGTTGCAAGAGATTATTTACTCGAACAATGAGTTCCTCCATACTAAAAGGCTTGCGCAAATAATCATTGCCACCAACTTCAAAGCCTTTAATAAGATCTTCGGTTTGTGTTTTGGCGGTTACAAATATGATAGGGATAGTTGCATTTACTTTGCGAATACTTTGCGCGATTGAATAACCATCTTTATTTGGAAGCATAACATCCAACACACAGATATCCGGATTCAATTCTTCAAATATGTTTTGCACAAGCTTTCCATCGGTCACCATGCGTACTTCAAAATCACGCACCTCCAAACTCTCCTTTACAATCCTACCTAAGAAAGGTTCGTCTTCTACGTAAAGTATTTTCGTTTTGCTCATTACTATTTACTTAGGCAGTGTAACAGTGAATACGCTTCCCTTTCCCACTTCACTCTCAACCGCAATAGAGCCCTTATGACTTTTCACTACACTTTCTACAAAGCTTAAGCCCAGACCATACCCCTTTATATTGTGGACATCTCCGGTTGGCACTCTAAAAAATTTCTCAAACACTTTCTTTTTGTACTCGTGCGAGATTCCAATTCCATGATCTTTTACAGTAAGGATAAGTTTTTCAGGTGTTGCCACCAATCGAACTTCAATCTCCGGCACTTCACGACTGTACTTTAAGGCATTGTCGAGTAAATTGTAAATCACACTGGTCAGGTGAACAGTGCTGCCCATCAAATGAAACTCGGTACCTTCTTTAGAGAAGCTAATTTTCGCTTGCTGTTTTTCAAACACAAGCTTCATAGATCCTAAAACTTGTTCCACCAGTTTGTCAAGTTCAACAGGCTCGGCATTATACTCAACGCCATTGTTTTCGAAGCTCGAAGTTTTTAAAATTTTATCGGTGAGGATGTTTAGTCGGTTCAATTCATTCTGGGCAATTTCAAGATACTCTTCAGTCAGTGCAGGATTATCCAACCCTTTAAAACTTTTGAGTGCTTCAAGCGCAACGCCTACGGTAGTCACCGGAGTTTTTAATTCGTGCGTGATGTTGCTGATGAAATCATTTTTTAATTCCATCAGTCGTTGTTGTGAACGGATGCTGCGATACATAACAACAAAGGCGGCAGTGGTTAGAAATGTGAGGAAGAATGAGAAAAGAATCTGGGGTGTTATCTTTTTTAAGATTGCCATCCTGACTCCGGTTAGTTGCGCAGCATATAATTTCCCTGGGTTTAGTCGCACAGGTTCTATTGGTAATGAATCGCTAAAGATTGAACGAGTTGGAAAATGAATCCGAGGTTCTGCTAAATCAGGTGGGAGTTGAAAAGATTGAGATTTATTTTTAAAATGCCATCTGCTAAATTTGACTTCGGACACCTGAGAGTGCATTTTTATTTTTTCATTTAATAGATTAGTCTCAAAATATAACTGTAGTGTATCGAGCGGAATAGAATCTGCAGCAATTCGGATTGTAAAATTTTGATCTCCACCCTGAAAGGTTCTGATTCGTTGAGTCAAAGGTTTTAGAACATTGAGCAAAGAATCACTTCCTTCCGATGAGGAAATAAATACTTGAACAGCCGAGGACTTCTTTCTGAGATAAACGGTATCAGTCACTACGTTCATGTTTTTGCCTAGGGTGCTATCTTCCCTCATGTGACGGCTTATGCTCTCGAAAGATGGAGCTATACTGCTAAAGAAAACAGAATCTCTTAATTGAAAGACCGTACTTCTGAGTATTCCATTCGTCTCTTTTTTTAATTCAGAGATTTCGTTTTTGTAACTTGACTGAAGCCAAAACACTTGCAAGGCAACCAACAGAACTATACTGGTGATTATCAAGGCAAGGGCTAAGGTATTCTTTTGCGTTTTCATTTGTGAAATCAAAAGTACGGGTCACGAGGCACCAATCTGCTACCCATTAACTTTAATTAACATTGATTTCAGAACAATTAACCAGTGATGATAATCTCTACCCGTACATTTGCCATAGGTTTTAACTCATGAAAATCTCAACACATATGAAAAGAATAATCCTGCTTGCTGGCGTTTTGGTATCAATTGCTGCAGCTAACATAGTTTTCGGTCAAACTTCGGGAGTAATTACTTACGAGGTAAAAGTAAATCTGCATCGAAACATTCCTGCCGACAGAGAAGGAATGAAGGCGATGATTCCAGAATTCAGAACGACCAAACAACAATTGTTTTTTTCTGATACGGAATCTATGTATAAGCCTGTGATTGAAGATGAAGAGGAACAGTTTAAAGCGCCTGGCGGTGGCGGTGGTGGAATGAGAATGAATTTCAGAACGCCCAATGTTGAAGTCTACCAAGATCAAAGCACAAGTAAAATAATTTCTAAGCAGGACTTCATGGGCAAAAATTACCTCATTGAAGATTCTATCCAAATGTCGCCATGGAAATTTGGCACTGAAACCCGAATGATTGGTGAGTACTTATGTCGCATGGCATATTATACCAAAACGGATACAATAAGAATCTCACGCGGCAGCGAACCAGCAGAGCCGCAGATAAGAACTTCTGAAATTACAGCGTGGTACACAGATAAAATCCGCCCGTTCTTAGGTCCCGATCGGTATAATACATTGCCCGGTGCGGTGTTGGCTGTTGATATTAATAATGGCGAGCGGGTTATTCTTGTAAAAACCGTGGAGATGCGCGAACTGAAAAAGAGTGAACTAAAGGCACCGTCCTCAGGCACCAAGATAACGCAAACAGAATTTCAAAAAATAGTTGCCGAACAGATGAAGCAGATGGGTGGCCGCGGTGGAGTGATAATCCGCAATTAATTTTAACTACTACATTTTTCAAAAACGCATATGAGAAAGTTTTACTTCCTTGTCCTGATACTCCTTTGCTCGGCTGGTGCCTATGCTCAAAAATTTTCCATCCGCGGGCAGGTTATGGATAGCGTTTCAGGCTCATTGCCATCTTCAACGGTAATGCTTCTCAATCCGAAAGATTCATCGCTTGTAAATTTTGGTGTTAGTGATGCAAAAGGAATTTTTGAAATCAAGAATGTTAATAAAGGTGAGTATTTGCTCAAAGTCACTTTCGTGGGATATGCTCCGAACATGAGGCGAGTTGCAACAGGTACAGAACCCATTGTTGAATTAGGGCGCATAAAGATGGAGCCGCTTACCAAGGAGTTGGAAGGCGTTGTGATTATGGGTGAGAAAAATCCGGTTACAGTAAAGAAAGATACCATAGAGTTTAATGCAGGCTCCTTCAAAACAAAAACAAATGCTACGGTTGAAGATTTGTTAAAGGTAATGCCAGGTATGGAAGTAGAAACGGATGGCACTGTTAAGGCGCAGGGTGAGCAAGTGCAGCGCGTAACTGTTGATGGTCGCGAATTTTTTGGTCGCGATCCTAAACTAGCTACACGAAATTTACCAGCTGATGCTATTGAGAAAGTGCAAGTGTTCGATCGCAAGTCGGACAATGCACAGTTTACGGGCATAGATGATGGCCAGAGGGAAAAGACAATTAACCTCGAATTAAAAGAAGAAAAACGCGGTGGAGCTTTTGGAAATATTATGGGGGGGTATGGATCAAATGATCGCTTTCAGGGAACAGCGAGTGTAAATAAATTTTCAAAAGGGAAACAACTTTCATTTTTAGGAATGGGTAACAATATTAACGAACAAGGTTTTTCTATTGGTGACTTCATGAATTTTTCTGGAGGAACTCAATCCGGTGGCGGTGGGTCTTTTACTGTAAATTCTGGCGGTGGTGGCAGTGGTGGTAGTCCATCGGTCAACTTTGGAGGAAGACAAAGCGGACTGATGACAAGCTATGCTGGGGGATTAAACTTCAACCGCGATTTAAATAAAGATACCAAACTTACTTCGAGCTATTTCTATAATCATTTGGATAGAAATGTAAACACGGATTTAAGTCGTACTAATTTTGTGCCTATTGATCCGAATAAACCCGATGTTGATTTAAGCAACAGCCTGACTCAAAATAGCAGACAAATAAGTGGCAATGATAATCATCGGGGTACGCTGATGATTGATCATAACATCGATTCTGCAAATACCATTAAAACTACTGCTACGGCAAACTATACTGAATCGGATCAACGCACCTTTAGCGGAAGCGAAACCCGAAGTTTGACTGATAACACTTTACAAAATACAAGCGAGCGAACTACCTACACTGAACAACAGGCTTTGAGTTTAAATGCCAGCACCCTTTGGCGTCATAGGTTTGAGAAAAAGGGCAGAACGTTGGCAACAAATTTATCCGTAGGACTTAACAACACAAATAGTGATGGCAATCAGCAATCGACAAATACCTACTATGTAAATACTCCGGGTGAACAGCAGATTGAACAAACAAATACCCAATCAACAACCAATCAATCTTATGGAGCATCGCTTTCTTATACTGAACCTCTTGGTGGAAGAAAATATTTGGAGGCGAACTATAACTTTCAAACAAATAGAAATGATGTTGATCGGGAGGTTTACAATGTAGGTGGTGGCCAGCCTGTATTCGATGCACAACTGAGCAATAAATACATTAGTAATTACATTTATAATCGCCCGGGGTTAAATTTTAGAATGAACCGCGAAAAATTTAACGTTACAGCAGGCACAAGTTATCAGATGACCTCACTAAAAGGAGATTTGATTTTAAAGGATGTGAAGATTGATAGAACGTTTGAAAACCTGCTTCCATCCGCGCACTTTAACTACGATTTTTCTTCCACTAAGCATTTACGTATTGATTATGAAACCAATATGCAGGAACCAACCATTCAGCAATTGCAACCTGTAATTGACAATAGCGATCCACTAAATATTTATGTGGGTAATCCAGAATTAAAACCAGCCTATGCACATCGTATCAGTACCAATTTTACTTCTTTTAACCCTGCCCGGTTTATTAATTTCTTTGCATTCATAAATGGATCATTTACAAATAACGCGATTGTAAATTCGCAAACGGTTAGCGATAAATTTGTGCGGGTTACTGTGCCGGTTAATGTAAGTAGTTCACAAAGCTTGCGCGCAAACTTTAATGTTGGCTTCCCTGTAAAGAAATTGAATAGCCGATTTAACATTGGGCCAACGGCCACCCTTTCTGAAAGTATCACTGTGTTGAATGAGCAGAACAACCACGTAAATAACAGAACCCTTGGTGGCACAGCGCGGTATAATTTCACCTACAAGGAAATTGTAATTTTGGATTTGAGCAGCAATTTGAGTCAGCAGGAAACCAAGTATGACTTTAATACGCCCGACCAACAATATTTTAATCAGACTTATAAATCAGAAATCAACATTAGTTTCTTGAAGAACTATTCGTTCAACACAAGTTACGAATACTTGATCTACACAAGTAAAACAACAGACTTCCGGCAGGAGATTCCTTTTTTAGATATTTCAATTTCACGTTTTATTCTCAAAAACAAAGCGGGCGAGTTGAAATTTAAAGTCAATAACCTGTTGGATCAAAGCAACAGTGTAAGTCAAAGCTCAGGCGACAATTATATTCAACAATCAACCACCAATAACCTTGGGCGGTTCTATATGGTGAGCTTCACCTATGCGTTGAACAAACATCTTAACCCGATGGGTGGTGGCAATAGAAGAGGTGGTGGCGGCATGCGTATGATCATTCAGAATTAATTAGTTACTGGTCTCTCGTCTGGATGCTGGAAGATTAGCCTCGCTAGGGTTTTCAACCCTTAAGGCTACAAAAGTAAGGGTTGAAAACCCTGAACTTGTTCTATCAAGTATCCAGAATCCAGTAACTTTGCAACTTATGAAGTGGTTTCTAATTCTCGTATTGACTTGTTTTATTTTCAAGGTGCCAGCTCAATCCTACATTCCTAAGTTCGATATTCAAGGCCATCGGGGTGCACGCGGGTTGATGCCTGAAAATACTATTCCAGCTTTTTTACTTGCGTTGGATTCAGGAGTAACAACAATTGAACTTGATCTTGCCGTTACGAAAGATAAAAAGTTGATTGTCTCGCACGAGCCATGGATGAATGCTGCCATCTGCACCGATCCTAATGGAAACTCATTCGATGAAAAGGACGAGCATAAGTTTAACATTTATAAAATGAACTACGATGAAGTTGCACGCTGGGATTGTGGCTTCAAAGGGAATCCACGGTTTCCGCAACAGCAAAAAATGAATGGCTATAAGCCTCTGTTAACAGATGTTATTGTTGCCGTTGAAGATCATATAAAAAGCTATACCCGATACGAAGTTGATTATAACATTGAAATCAAGAGCATGCCCGAGGGCGATAATAAATTTCACCCGACTCCGAAGATTTTTTCTGACATGGTTTATAATCTTGTTGATCAATATTTACCACTCGATCGGATCGTTATTCAGTCTTTTGATTTTAGAGTATTGAAGTACTGGCACGAGAAATATCCGGAAGTACGCTTAGCTGCCTTAGTTGAAAATAAAAAATCGGTCGAGCAGAACTTGAATGCCTTAGGTTTCGTCCCTTCTATTTATAGTCCTGATTTTACGTTGCTTAAAAAAGAAGATGTTATCTTTTTGCACGACAAAAAAATCCGGGTAATTCCGTGGACTGTAAATGAGCCAAAAGATATGTTGGTACTAAAAGGAATGGATGTGGATGGATTTATTACCGATTACCCAAATCGTGCAGCCAAATTCAAGCGCACATTAAACATCCAATCGAAAGGAAAAAAGTAATCTAACCCCGGTAAACTACCTGCCCAACTCGTTGGATGTGTTCAGTAAGTTCATGATTTTTGATAAACTCAAACCAGTTAATATCTATTGTGTACGGCAAAGAAAACTCATCCAACTTGTTATTAATCTTTAAAATTTTTGATAGGGTAAGGCCAGTTCCCTTTAGTGCAATATCAATATACGAACCGTTTGAAAAATTTCCTTTCACTCGTGAGCCGTACAACACAGCTTCCTCGATTTCAGAGAATGAGGAAAAAACACTGGTGATTTTTTAGATTGTATTTTCAGTTAGCCCAAATCTCATTTTGAGTCCACTTTATCTGCCAGCGCAGTTTGCAACGCTGTAAAAGCCTGAAAGTATTGTTGCGTTATTAACTTAACCATGTTTGAGGCAACCTCTTCGTTGTAAGTATGAACAGTAAGTTTTCTATTTTCAACCATATCCATCCAACGATCTCCATCTTTTATTAACCCACGTTTAAAAGCAAGTCGAATTGCATCTTTGCTGCCTTGAATGCTTGATTCGCCTTGGTCTTCGTAAAAATCTTTCATCACATTCCAGGCAAGCTCATAAGTATATTCAAATGCTTAAATCAAGCCTTGTTCTTCTAACTCATTTAATTCCTGTTTGGTAATAAACTTTGCCAATTGCGAAAGTGCTTTATTGAAATTTGTAAACCGCTGCTGCCATCGAATGTCTTGCTTTTTCATAGTTGAATCTATGCAATTTTTAAAGAACCAATCACTTTATCATCTACCTTTCTTTCCTTATTCTTGCAAATTATTTCAACCAAACACTAATTATGCAGTCATCCAACGGCCTAAATCAAACTAAGTACGATGTATACGGCATAGGAAATGCCATTGTAGATATAATCACAGAAGTTGATCACGATTTCTTTGCTAAGAATGAAGTAGAGAAAGGAGTCATGACCTTGGTGGATGAAAAAAGACAACTTCATTTAATGAAAGCCATCGACATGAAGCGCAGTAAAATGTCAGGGGGTGGTTCGGCTGGCAATACCGTGGTGGCGCTAAATCAGTTTGGCGGAGAAAGTTTTTACTCATGTTTGGTTGCAAATGATGAATTGGGCGAATTCTTTTTGAAAGACTTAAAGAGAAACGGAGTCGATACGAATTTAACCTATGATCAATGTCCGGATGGTCATTCAGGCAGATGCCTGGTAATGACCAGTCCCGATGCAGAACGCACCATGAATACTTTTTTGGGTGTAAGTTCTTTGCTCTCACCTGAACAGTTGGATGTCGAGGCAATTAAAAACTCTTCGTATGTCTACCTCGAAGGATATTTGGTTGCGAGCCCTAAAGGATTGGAAGCATTAAAGGAAGCAAAGAAAATTGCTGAGCGAAACAAAGTATTGGTAGCGCTTACATTTTCTGATCCAAGTATGGTAAAATATTTCTCTACACAAATGCAGGAGGTTGTTGGAGCGAGTGTTGATCTTCTTTTTTGCAATGAAGAGGAGGCAATGATTTATACGGAAACAGATTCCATTAATGAAGCCCGCGAAAAACTAAAAGAGATTGCAAAACGGTTTGCTATTACACTCGGTGCCAATGGCGCATTGATTTATGATGGCGACACCTTCATTCAGATTGAACCTTATAAAGTTCGCGCCATTGATACGAATGGTGCTGGCGATATGTTTTCAGGAGCATTTATGTATGCGATAACCCACGGCCATTCTTATGCCGAAGCTGGTAAGTTGGCTTCTCTGGCTTCTTCGCGTGTGGTTTCTCAATTCGGTCCGCGGTTGCAGCCTGATCAGGTGAAAGCAATTTTGGGCGATTTGATTGGATAGATTCCATGATTCTATCATATGGTGGCTATAATCCTATCAGAACTCAACAATGTAAATGCTTTTAAAAAGATATTTATTGAGCAATATCAATTTGCTGTAGAGAATTATTTTTAAGTGGAAAACAAGCAGCCACTGATTCACAGATTATTTAGCGCCTTTAGCAAAAAGCCAGTACTTTATCAATCAGTGAATCTGTGGCAATACCTTTTTTTATTATTTAGTGGTGGACTCAACGAACCGATCCACTTTTAGCTCCTTGAAATTTTGCATTATTTTTGAAAATCTTACACCGACTATTTTTTAAGGAACAAACCCCAAACCCCAAACCCCCTCGAAGGGTTGATGAAAATGGTTTTTTTGTTTGCAAATGCCCCCTGCGGTAATGTAAGATTGCCTGCAAAAGCCAAACAAAGTGCTTTATTTATTTATCGATTAACCTGTAACTTACACGGTGTCACACTGAGCAGATTCTTGCTATTGGTAATTCAGTGTATATTCAACCATGTTTTGCAAAACAACTGCAGCCGGAGCAGAAAAATAAATTTTTAACAATAATAAAACAATAATTATGAGAGCATTAGAATTAAGCCATTTCAATTTAGGAGAATTAACATCAGAAGATCTGAAATCAACCCAAGGTGGATTCTTTGCTTCTGGATCAACTTGGTTTTGGAGAGGGTTCGGGCTTGGTTTTGCCGCAGGCGGAGCTGGGGCTGCTGCTGCATTATACGCCTAAATCAATGAATCCAATAGATCATTTTTTTAATGCTGAGAACCAATCTCTGCCCGAATGGTTTTTTAAGGGCATTGTTCTCGGTGTAATCGCTGGAGTCATCGGTGCCGTGATGGCTATTTTACACTAAATATTAAAATCAATTAATTTAAACTATTAGCGAATGAAAAATTTAAATTTTGCACTGAAGGAAAATCAGTTTGATGTTAGGGAATTATCCATCGATGAATCCAAGGAAATTAATGGCGGTGCGGCCCCTCTTTTAGCAATTCTCGCTGTAGGAGGTGGTATTCTTTTAGGTGCTGCAGTTGGCGCCTTGGTTGTTGTAGGTATTTATTATGCAGTAAGGTGGGCAATATCTTGATTCGTAAAGATTAATTTACCCTAACAGGTTAGTTTTTCTTAAGGCTAACCTGCTTTTTTCGTTAAGCTAACAATCTTAAGGGAACGATTGGGTGGATGTTCTTAGTGTATACCTATGATGATTTGATAGTTTTATGAAGATAATTCTGAACAAATTAAATGACACTGTCTAATAAAATTGTTTCTCTCGTAAAAGCTAATATTCATTTTATTATTGGTGTATTGTTCGGTATTTTCTTATACAAAATTATCAATGTGATATACTCTTTGTTTTAGTTGCCAAGCAAGCATGAAGCAAAGATTACTTGTTTGAGTAATCACTTACACTCAACATAATGGACACCGTATTAACATGCGGTGTCCATTTAATTTACATAAAATTCTTTATAATCAGTATTTTAAGGAGCAAAATGCTAAATCTTTTTCCCAAAGAAATTCTCGAACACACTTCACAATATCACTTGGCTCAGTATTCTAGACCCGCACAAACGATCTATATAATTATTCTAGTATCGATCTTCTGCTTTATTGCTTCCTTGCCTTATGTCTTTATTGACATCAGCATAAAAAGCGCTGGCCTGCTCAAAGCCGCTACGGAGGCAAGTACTATAAAAGCCATTTCAGCAGGTTACGTAAAAGAAGTTTTTATTCAGGAAAATTCTTCGGTAAAGAAAGATCAACTGCTATTCTCTGTACAGTCACCTATGCTTGACGAAAAGGAGCGGTTTCTACAAACTAAAATTGAGGAGACAAACAGTTTTTTGAATGATGTAAAAATCTTAGCTAACAATAGCCAACAACTGGCAACTGGTGGCTGGCAACCAGCAACCAATCTCTACCGCCAATCTTATTCCGACTATCTTCAAAAACTCACTGACCGCCAAGTGCGGTTTTTAAAAGTAAAACAAGACTACACGCGTAATAAAAAATTGTACGATCAAAAAGTGATAGCCGAAGCTGAGTTTGAAAACTTTGTGTTCGAGTTTGAAAAAGCAAAAGGTGAAATAGAGTTGCTTAGGCAAGCCCAGCTAAGTGCGTGGCAGCAAGAGCTTAGAAATTATGAAAGGGAGAAAACCGATTTTGAAAACCAACTCGCCCAAGTGGAGAAGGAAAAAGAGAATTTAAACATTAAAGCTGCAGTAAGTGGCACCATTCAAAACTTAGCTGGTGTTTATGCGGGCAGCGCGGTCTTTTCCAATCAAGACCTTGCCCAAATTTCACCCAATACAAACCTGATTGCCGAAGTGTATGTTTCACCAAATGATATCGGACTCCTTCGCACCGGTATGGAAGCCCGCATGCAGGTTAGCGCCTTCAATTATAATCAATGGGGTTTGCTATTAGGGCAGATACAAGAAATCTCAAACGATATTCAGATAATTAATAATCAGCCTGTGTTTAAAGTAAAGTGCATACTACAGCATGACTACTTAAGATTGAAAAATGGCTATGAAGGAAAATTGAAAAAGGGAATGACACTTCAGGCGCGCTTTGTAGTCACTGAGCGTAGCTTATGGCAGTTGTTGTATGATAAAGTAGATGATTGGGTAAATCCGAATATTAAAGTAGTGCAAAGTCCGTAGTTAATATTCCTGAGTATTTAGTCGTTAGGGCATCGTTAAAAACTATGCGTACCTATCTCCTTTGGAGTGGACGATAATATAAACACGTTTAAGAGAAAGAGATGAACTTTATGAAATCAATACACTCATTAAATACAGTCACCCCTCGCCTCTGGAGAGGGGCAGGGGGTGAGGTCTTAAAAGCGAGTTCAACTCAAGCCACCCTACTCAAGACTATCCACTCGCTACTATCTTCTACCCAATGAGTATAAAAGTAAAACAGCGCGACATTACTGACTGCGGAGCCGCCTGTATTGCTTCCATTGCATCGCATTATAAACTGAATCTGCCCGTTGCTCGCATCCGCCAGTTGGCCTCTACTGATAAAAAAGGCACTAATGTATTAGGCCTGTTGGAAGCGTTGCAAAAGTTAGGCTTTCAGGCTAAAGGAGTGCGTGGCGAAATGGATAGTTTATTGAAAATACCAAAGCCCGCCATTGCGCATATCATCGTTAAGGAAGTTTTACATCATTATGTGGTGATTTATCAAGCTACTGATAAGTACATTGAAGTAATGGATCCTGGGCGTGGCGCCATGCAACGATACACGCATGAGGAGTTTAAGAAAGTATGGACGGGCGTGCTGGTTATATTACTACCCGGTGAAGATTTTGCTACTGGTAATCAGAAAGTTTCGGTGCTGTCTAGATTTTGGGCGTTAATAAAGCCTCATAAAAGTATCATGATTCAGGCATTGGCTGGTGCCATGGTCTATACACTTATTGGGCTAACCACATCCATTTACGTGCAGAAAATTGTGGATCATGTGCTGGTAGATGGTAGCCGTAATTTATTAAACCTGATGAGTGTGGGCATGATTGTGCTGCTTTTGCTTCAGGTATTTATTAGCGCCACCAAAAGTATTTTCACCTTGCGTACAGGTCAGGCTATTGATGTAAGCCTTATACTTGGTTATTACAAGCACCTTTTGAAACTACCGCAGCAGTTTTTTGATACGATGCGCGTAGGCGAAATAATTAGTCGCATTAATGATGCAGTAAAGATTCGCTCGTTTATTAATGAGGCACTTACCAACATAGCGGTTAATATCTTCATTCTTATTTTCTCCTTTGCGCTTATGTTTACCTATTACTGGAAACTTGCACTGGTAATTCTTTTAATCGTGCCTTTCTATTCCATCATTTATTACATCACAAATCGATTGAATAAAAAGGTGGAGCGCAAGTTGATGGAAAATGCGGCCGAATTGGAATCACAATTAGTGGAGTCGCTTAATTCTGTTAATACCATTAAAAGTTTTGGGCTAGAAAGTTATGCCAACATAAAAACTGAAACCCGATTTATCGGATTATTGAAAACAGTTTATTCATCGGGGCTGAATAGTATCTTTTCAGGCACATCGTCAGAATTTTTCTCTCGATTATTTACCATTATTTTATTGTGGGTGGGTGCCGGTTTTGTTTTAGATAATGAAATAACGCCAGGAGAACTGCTATCCTTCTATGCATTGATCGGGTACTTTACTGGCCCAGTAAGTGGTTTGATTGGCATGAATAAGGTTGTGCAAAATGCGATGATTGCCGCTGATCGTTTGTTTGAAATAATGGACTTAGAACGCGAGAAAGATGAAAACCAAGTTGAGCTAACCGAGGAAATGATGGGTAACATCCGCTTCAAGGATGTAAACTTTCGGTATGGCTCTCGCGTAACCGTGTTCGAGAATTTTAATCTTGAAATTCCTTGCGGAAAAATAACGGCCATCGTTGGCGAAAGTGGTTCGGGTAAATCTACCCTCATGGCATTGCTACAAAACCTTTATCCATTGCAGGCAGGCCATGTTTATATTGGTGAATATGATTTGCAGTACATCAAAAATGATTCACTCCGAAATTTAGTAGGTGTGGTGCCACAAAAGATTGACCTGTTTGCTGGTAATGTGGTTGATAATATTGCCATAGGTGATTTCCGGCCTGATATGAAAAAAATTATCAGCATTTGCACGGGGCTTGGTATTTTAGAGTTTATTGAAAAAATGCCGAATGGATTTAATACCTATTTGGGTGAAAATGGGGCAACGTTATCAGGTGGTCAAAAACAACGCCTAGCTATTGCTCGAGCACTTTACAAAGACCCGGAGATTTTAATTTTAGATGAGGCCACCTCGTCATTAGATTCTGCATCCGAAAAGTATGTGCAAAAAATGGTGGATATTCTTCGCGAACAAAATAAGACTGTGTTATTAATTGCACACCGTCTGAGTACGGTATTTCAAGCCGATAAAATTATTGTATTGGAAAATGGAAAGGTAGCCGAGGAGGGCCGACATGAAGAATTGATGCAAAACAAAAATGTTTATTTTAATTTATGGAAAATGCAGTTTCCGATGTTAGTGGAGAGTGAATAAGAGAAGGCGAATGATTTTTGAATGATAGGGAGTGATGAGTAGGTAGTCTTAAGTCTATAGTCTTGAGAAGAATCCATTGCAGTTACATTCCTAATCTGTTTGCTCATTACTTGGTATAATAAGTTTATGAATAGAACTTTATTGAAGAAAGCTGATACAAGAAGAGATTCAAATCAAATAAGAAACAGTTACCCCTCTCCTCCGGAGAGGGGCCGGGGGTGAGGTCTTAAGAGCCATTTAAAAAGTTTGATATGTCCTTTGAAGAAAAACTAAAACTAATCAACACCTTCGATGGCATGATTAGGAAACGAGTGCGAGGTAATGCGGTTAACTATGCTTCTAAGTTGGGCATTTCTCGCAGTGCCTTTTTCCGATTGCTCGATTGCATGCGGTCAGAATTCAATATTCCTATTATTTATAAGCCCGAAATTCAATGTTATGGATACGCAAAAGACGGGATGATGTTCGTGGGGTTTATTTCTAGCGATATCTTACCATTGGAAAGTTTGAAGAAAATCAATGGTGGTAATTATTCTGAAAATAATTTATTTATTTTTGTCAGTCCCAACTGATGGGACTCAGGCATGTTATGTTTGAAATAAGGTTTCCGGCCGGGGCTGGGAATCAATTTTAACCTAAACAAAATTCGATATGAAACCAGAATCTTTAAAAGAGTTATGTTATTGTGAGCTGAACAAAATCAATGGCGGGAATACCCTTGCTTGGTGGGAAGCGCTAGGCGATGCTATCTCTGCTATGAATAGAGCGAGAGATGCATATTCAAGTGATCAGTCTGTTAGTCTGTACCAATCACTACTTTACGGAGGTCGTGAAGCAGGTATTTGGTGAATTTGAGGGTTTCCTAATTAAAGCTCTGCCAGTTCAACTTAAAATTAGCTGGCAGAGTCATAAAACAATTCTATGACTTTCAATTTTTCTTACCTCTCAGTTGCTGCATTATGTTTTTTTACAGCATCGGTTAAATCTCAATCCCATAATGCTTCAGAGATAATTTTCTTACATCTAAATGCAACGTCAAAAAAACCTTGGCAAGAACTACAAACAATAATTGAGCACGGGAAAACCATTTATCCAGATTCTTCAATAGTTAGTTGGGAGAAGCTTAAATCAGGCTCTCAAAAAAGTATACTTTCTTTTATTGATAACGGTAAGCATAAAATTGTGGGTGAGAATGAACAGCAAATTTGGCGATTGGTAAATAATGAGTTAGTAAAAACACCCAAACTTTTTTCAAGCGCTCTAAGTAAATTTAATTACTCATTTGCACTTAGTCGTGCAGATTTTGAAAATTCAAGTCTTTTTTACTTAAGAGACACCACTATAAGCAATTCAAAATATCATATCATTCAGTTTAATGAAGAAAATGATATGGATATACGATTTATCTTTATAAATGATAAAACCTATAGATTGGAGTTTATTGAGGTCAAGGGAAGATTTCCTGAATGGATTCAATTTACAGATTTCAGATGGGTCGATGGCTATCTATTTCCGTTTGCTGAAATTTCTTATATCAAAAAAGATTTAAAATACGAGACATCGATTTCATATATTAAAATCAATAGTCCAATTGAATCAAGAATTTTTGAATGTGAGGGCTGCTCAGCCCATTAATGGCAAAGTACGATTCGCTATATTGCATTTATTCACAACAACAAAGGAAATTTATTCCAATAGTATTAAAGCCATTTGATGGTGTTGTGCAATGTGCTATGGATAGGCATCAACATACAATGCAAAATTTGAGATTAATTCAATTCCAAGTGTCGTCACGTCCCAGACTCTGCCAATAAGTAAATATTTGTCATTCGGTATGGAGTTTGGTGGAAATGAATCTTGAGCCCATAGTCGTTAAAGAAATTTTCTATTAAACCGACATACTCCAAACTATCACCTCATTACTATAGACTATCGCCTCACTGCTATAGAGTATTCACTCAAATACTATTATAATTGTAATGTCAACCAAAATAAATATGCATAAAAAACAATCTCTAACCCTTTGGCTTTTGCTTGCTGCAGTTGCAGTAGGGTATAGTCAGGCGCGTAAAATTGAATTCACGGAATACGATCTGCCCAATGGCTTGCATGTAATCCTGCACAAGGATAACACTATACCTATTGTGGCAGTATCGGTATTATATCATGTGGGTTCAAAAAATGAAGATCCAAGCCGCACTGGCTTTGCGCATTTCTTTGAACACCTGTTGTTTGAAGGCTCTGAAAATATTCAGCGCGGTGAGTTTGATAAGTACTTGCAAAATGCTGGTGCAACCAATAACGCCAATACTTCAAACGACCGCACCTTCTATTATGAAGTGCTTCCATCAAATCAATTGGAGTTAGGTCTTTGGATGGAATCTGAGCGCATGCTACACGCCAAGATTGAAAAAATTGGTGTTGAAACACAACGTGAAGTGGTAAAAGAGGAGAAGCGCGAGCGCATGGACAATCAACCTTACGGAAGTATTCTCACAGAAGTATTAAAGCACGCATATACAGTGCATCCATACCAATGGGCACCTATCGGATCGTTGGATCATTTGAATGCTGCTTCATTGGAAGAGTTTATCGAATTCTATAAAACGTTTTATGTTCCAGAAAATGCAACACTCTCCATTGCGGGTGATATTGATATTGAGCAGACAAAGGCATCCGTTGCAAAATATTTTAAAGATATCCCGAAAGGCGGAAAGAAAATTCCAAGACCTACCGTGGTTGAGCCGCAACAAAAGGCAGAGGTACGCGATGTAGTGTTTGATAATATTCAATTACCAGCAGTTATTGAAGCGTATCACATTCCCGCGCAAGGCACACCCGATGCCTATGAATTGGATATGCTGAGTACTGTATTGAGTGGTGGCCAGAGTTCACGTATGTACAAAGCACTGGTGGATGAGCAGAAGAAAGCGTTAACGGTGCAGGCGTTTCCGTTTTCATTAGAGGATCCGGGTCTCTACCTCGTTTTTGGAATTGTAAATATAGGTGTAGAACCCGATGACCTCGAAAAGGCAATGGATGCTGAGATAGCTAAAGTGCAAAACGAATTAATTTCAGAAAAGGAATTTCAAAAAATCCGAAATCAAATGGAGACTCAATTCGTTTCTCAAAATTCATCGGCAGTGGGTATAGCCGAGCAACTTGCTAATTATCACGTATACTACAAAGACGCAAATTTAATTAACACAGAAATAGATCGTTACATGAAAGTAACACGCGAAGATTTGCAGCGTGTGGCAAAAAAATACTTAACAAAAGAAAATCGGGTTGTGCTTCACTACATGCCCAAGTCAGCACAAAGCAAACCAGAGAATACTCAAATCAAAAAAGATAATTGATTATGAAGAAGATATTAATATTCAGTTGCCTGTTGCTAACCATCGTTGCGGTTCAGGCGCAAGTTGATCGCACAAAAGCTCCGAAACCGGCACCGGCTCGTGAAATAAAAATTGGCGACTACCAATCGTTTACACTTAAAAACGGACTTCAGGTTTTTGTAGTTGAAAATCATAAACTGCCGCGTATACAGTTTTCAATTCAGCTAAAGAATGATCAGATTTTTCAAGGTGAAAAGGAAGGCTATGTTTCAATGGCAGAAACGTTAATGGGCACTGGAACAAAAACAAGAACCAAAGCGCAGCTTGATGAGGAAACAGATTTTATTGGAGCCAGCCTGAATACAGGCGGCAATAGTATTTTCGCGTCAAGCCTTTCAAAGCATACAAATAAACTGCTCGAATTAATGACGGATGTTTTATACAATCCGGCATTTGCACCTGAAGAAATGGAGAAGTTAAAAACGCAAACACTTTCAGGGTTAGCGGCAAGCAAAGACGACCCCAATTCAATCGCAGGAAACGTGCGTAACAGGCTGTTATTTGGCAATGAACATCCCTACGGGTTATTTACAACGGAAAAGAGTGTTGGCTTGATTACCCTTGATGATTGCAAAGCATACTATAACACCTATTACAAACCAGGTAATGCTTATTTGATTATTGTAGGTGATATCGACCTAAAAACAGCAAAAACGTTATCAGAAAAATATTTTGCGAAATGGGCTCCGGGTGAAGTAAAGAATCCAACCTACACGCAACCAAAAGAACCTGCCAAAACGTATGTTGCAATGGTTGATCGCCCTGCTTCAGTGCAATCAGTTATTAACATTGCCTATCCTGTAAATCTTCAACCCGGAACACAAGATGCTATAAAGGCTCGGGTAACTAATCAGATTTTAGGTGGCGGATTTTCAGCTCGGTTAATGCAAAATCTTCGTGAGAAACATGGGTATACGTATGGCTCATACTCCAGACTTAGCCCTGACAATCTGATTGGTAATTTTAATGCATCGGCCAGTGTGCGCAATGACGTAACAGATAGTTCAGTTTATGAACTAGTGTCAGAGTTAAGAAGAATGGTGAGTGAACCTGTTACTGAAAAAGAATTGGTTGCTGCTAAAGCTGAAATTTCAGGAGCATTTGGAAGATCATTAGAAAGCCCGCAAACCATAGCAAGTTTTGCTTTGAATACAGCAAAGTATAAGCTACCAAAAGATTATTATGCTAACTATTTAAAGTCGATTGATGCAGTAACACTTGCCGATGTTCAAGCAACAGCGAAAAAATTTATTCACCCCGATAATGCAAATATCATTGTGGTGGGTAAAGCATCGGACGTTGCTGATAAGCTGAAAATATTTGGCGAGGTAAAATACCTCGATATTTATGGAGAGAGTTATGTGCCTTCCAAGGCTTCTGCAATACCTGCCGGTTTAACTGCTGAAAAAGTAATTGAGAAATATTTCGATGCAATAGGTGGCGCTAAAAAGATTGGTGAGTTGAAATCACTTAAATCAGCGTACAAAGGATTTATTCAGGGTATGGAATTGACAATGACCAACTCACAAAAAAGTCCTAACAAAGCATTAATCGAAACTAGTGTTGCAGGCATGGGCGTAATGTCTAAACAGGTGATTGATGGTAAGGTAGTGTCGTTAACCCAACAAGGCCAAAAATTGCCTGTTGATGGATCCACCACCGAGGTCGGCCTTTTTGAAGCAGCCATTGTTCCAGAAGTAAACTTGGGCCAACTTAAGGCTAAAACTACCCTAACCGGAATTGAAATTGTTGAAGGAAAAGAGGCCTATGCGGTTGAAATAGTTTTTCCCCTAGGCGGTAAAATCATAAATTATTACGACACCAAGGATGGGTTGAAAGTACAGACAGTAAAATTTGGTAAGGGGCCTCAGGGCGAGGTATCGGTGCCCACTTTATATGAAAACTATAAGGAAGTGCTTGGAGTAAAACTTCCGCAGACAATGACTCTTTCGATGGGGCCAATGAAGCTGAAAATGGAAATTGCCACGCAGGATGTGAATCCTAAACTGGAAGACACTCTTTTCAAAATAGACTAGTTCAACAAATATGTCTTAAAAAAGAGGCTGTCTGATCAGACAGCCTCTTTTTTATTTAAAAACTGATATTCTAAAGAAAATCGATGGCGCAATCTTGTAAATTCCAATAATCCTCCACATTTTTGCAACCCTTTTAAGAAATTGAGGCAAAGCATATAATATTATGAAACGCACATACCAACCTTCCAGAAAGAAAAGAGTGAATAAGCATGGTTTCCGCGAGCGGATGGCCACAGCTAATGGTCGCAGAGTGCTTGCTAATCGCAGAAGAAATGGCCGTAAAAAGCTTACCGTTTCTGACGAAGGTACCTCCAAAACCAAATAGATTTATTTAGTTTCTGAGTGATGAACGATGGGTCACATACTGTATTGATTTCGGAGGGCCACCCCTCTCCTTCGGAGAGGGGACGGGGGTGAGGTCGTTTACAAAGGCTGAAAGGCTTTCAAAAGAAAAAATTATAAAGGAACTCTTCGAAAAGGGTTCCTCTTTTTATTCATACCCATTTAAGGTTGTTCACATCCCTAATGTGGATGCAAGCACCGAGGCTCAAAATCAAGTGCTTATTTCTGTTTCAAGTCGCCTGTTTAAGCGAGCCGTTGATCGCAACAAGATTAAACGCAGAATCCGCGAATCGTACAGAACTCAAAAGGAAACGCTACAATCAAGGACTGAAAAGGGCGTCTTTTCGTTTATATATACTGCTAAAGAAATTTTGCCTTATGCGGAAATTAAGGCTAAATTGTTACTGGTGTTAATGAAATTAAATAATTTACCGACTTCACCTCCCTCTACTATGGAGAGGGGTCGGGGGTGAGGTTTTTTAGTGCTGGAAAAAATTAAGAAATTACCATCCTATTAAGAAAATAAGATATGAAGAGGTTGAAGATAGTGGGCGTATTAGTTTTGATTTCACTGGGTATTTGGGCGTTTCAGGGCCCAGGCGAAAAGTATTTCGACATTGCTCGTAGCCTCGATATTTTTGCCACGCTCTTTAAGGAGGTGAATGCTTACTATGTTGATGACGTAAACCCCAAAAAACTTATTGAGAATGGGATTGTGGGAATGCTTGATCAACTTGATCCCTATACAGATTATATTCCCGAAGAAGATCTTGAGGCCTTTAGCATTTTAACAACGGGGCAGTATGCTGGCGTTGGTGCTTTAATTGGCATCGTGAATAAAAAGATAGTAATCACAAATCCATACATAGGGTTTCCTGCTGAACGCGCTGGCTTGCATGTGGGTGACGAATTAATTTCAGTTGATGGAAAAAATGTTCAAGGTAAGTCCACGTTATTTACTAGTTCGCTACTAAAAGGAAAGCCAAAGACAGAAGTTGAAGTGGAGGTAAAGCGAGCGAATCAAAAAGAGAATCTTAAGTTCAAATTAGTTAGGGAAAAGATTAAGGTTTCGAATATTACCTACGCGGGAATGGTTGATTCTGAAACTGGTTATATCAAATTAGATGAATTTACTCCAGGGGCTGGCAAAGAAGTTGAAGAAGCACTTGACAAATTAAAACAGCAGGGCGCAAAGAAATTAATTTTTGATTTGCGCGATAACCCAGGAGGTTCGCTTTACGAAGCGGTAAATATTGTAAACATATTTATCCCGAAAGGAAAAGAAGTAGTTTCAACAAAAGGCAAAGTGCCTGAGTGGAATAAAACCTACACTACACTTAACAATCCAAATGATGTAGAGATTCCCATAGCTGTGCTCACGAGTGGCGGAAGTGCATCAGCTTCTGAGATTGTAGCAGGCTCATTGCAAGATTATGATCGCGCTATCTTAGTTGGACAGAAAACGTTTGGCAAAGGCCTTGTTCAAACAACTCGCCAATTAGCGTACAATGCGCAGTTAAAAGTTACAACAGCAAAGTATTACATTCCAAGTGGGCGATGTATTCAGGCGCTGGATTACGAGCATCGCAAAAGTGATGGTACTGTTAATAAATTTCCTGATTCTTTAAAAAGCGAATTCAAAACAGCAATTGGCAGAAAAGTATTTGACGGAGCGGGATTGGATCCTGATGTGGAAGTTAGCGCACCAACGTATACTTCAGCCATTATAGAGTTAGTCGGTTCAGGGTTGGTCTTTGATTACGCAAGTGCGTATTGCGGTGAGCACAGTGCGCCCGGATCATTAAGGGAATTCCGTCTTTCCGATGACGAGTATCAAAAATTTGCTGCTTGGGTGAAGGAACAAAAATTTACGTATTCTTCAGAGCTTGATTTAAAAGCTGAAGAGTTAATTGCATCAGCAAAAAAGGAAAAATATTTTGATGAACTTCAATCGCCTTTAAAGGATTTAAAAAATAGAATAGAGCAAAACAAAAATTCTTCCTGGGTAAGAGTTAAGCCAGAGCTTTCAAAAATTCTGGAGGAAGAAATTGCATTTCATTACCGCATGGTACCAGGTCAGGTTGAGGTTTCACTTAGCCGGGATTTGGAGATTCAGGAAGCCAGAAAAGTTCTCGCTGATCCTACTGCTTACAAGAAATTTCTTTCGCCAAACTAATGGTATTGTTAGTGAGTTTAGAAACCTCAACACAAGCTTGTTCAGTAGCACTGCATAGAGACGGCATACTTCTAACTTCTCGCGAAATCCAAACACCACGATCGGCAGCTTCTCAATTAACAGTTTTAATTCATGAAGTAATATGCGAGGCTAACCTTAAGATGGTTGATTTGCAAGGTATAGTTGTTGCCTCTGGCCCAGGCTCATATACGGGCTTGCGCATTGGCGTTGCCACCGCAAAAGGACTTTGTTATGCATTGAATATTCCATTGATTTCAGTTAACACACTTCAGTTGATGGCTTATCAGGGAAAAGATTATTTGAAAGCCAACCTTTCACAAACAGAACAGGAGAATGAAATTCTTCTTTGTCCTATGATAGATGCGCGCAGAATGGAAGTCTATTGTTTGATTCAGGATTTTAATTTGAATGAAGTAGAACCAACACAAGCTAAAATTATTGATGAAGAAAGTTTCGCGAACTATCTTCAGGATAGAGTAATTTATTTTTTGGGCGAAGGAGCTGAAAAATGTAGACCGATAATTAAAAATGTAAAAGCGCGATTTCTTTTAGACATTATACCACAAGCAGCTCGGCTAGGTGAGTTAGGGTATCTCAAGTGGAAACAATCAGAGTTTGAAGATGTAGTTTCCTTTGAGCCGTTTTACCTGAAAGATTTTTTGATAAGAAAACTAAATGTGGCTTGACTGTGTTCTTCAATTTGAAAAGCTTCTGGAGGTTTTAAATAAAGAGAGTTATGAACACTAATCAACCTTCAAATCAATTAGAGCCAGTCACTCTCTCTCCTCTGGAGAGGGAGCTGGAGGTCATCAATAGGGTTAGCAGCAGTCAACTAGTAACCTTTGATCTTGAGGAATTATACACACCCGGAGATCGAGTTGAGTTTGATTTGAAAGACCTGTTGTTTCAAGAATTGGTTTTAAAAGAAAAAGACTTTCGTGATTTCGTTAAGAATCATGATTGGTCTCAGTATCAGAATAAATTTGTAGCTATTATTTGTTCAGCCGATGCTATCGTACCCACTTGGGCATTCATGTTACTTTCCTCATCGCTTCAGCCGTTTGCTAAACAAGTAATTTTCGGCTCCTTACGGGATTTGGAAATAACTCTTTTCAACCAAGCTCTTGTAAAAGTAGATTGGAAAAAATATGATAACGCCAAAGTGGTTATTAAAGGCTGTAGTAAGGTTGAGGTACCTGTTTCGGCTTATGTAGAAGTAACAAATAAACTTCGCCCAATTGCTGCAAGCATCATGTTTGGTGAGCCTTGCAGTACAGTCCCAATTTTTAAGCGAAAAAGCTCTTAAATTCTTATTCTGATTATCAGATAGTTATTAAGAGGATGAGCTGAAATGCACCTTTTTTGTAAAAATCTTTACCGCAACTGTTGCAGAAACCTAATCAACAACTACCTTTGCACTCCCTTTGAACGAAAAGGGGATTTTTAGATTGATTTAAAGGTTCTCAGCAAAAATTAAGAGCCACAGAGTTCGAAAAATCAAAACCTTGTGAAAGGAATTGAAAAATAGAACACACGTTCTTTGAATAGATGGAGATTGATAGCGGACCCGTTGTTACTCGATAGAGGGTAACAGCGAGTTGATTCTTTAAGAGACCTGGATGCGAATCTAGGATATATAGAAAATTAATGAGGACCGAGGATTAAATGACATAGGCTTAGGGTTTGAACTTCCGAGAGGAAGTTGAGCTACGAAGCTGGTTCAGGTATTGGGATTTAGTTCTATGGACTATTGACTGATTACTATGGACTTAAGAAAATACTATGGAGAGTTTGATCCTGGCTCAGGATGAACGCTAGCGGCAGGCCTAATACATGCAAGACGAACGGTAAGTTTGATAGCAATATTGAACCTAGAGTGTCGTAAGGGTGCGTAACACGTATGCAATCTGCCCTCAACAGGAGGATAGCTCCCCGAAAGGGGAATTAACACTCCATAAGATCATGGTCTGGCATCAGACAGTGATTAAAACTCCGGTGGTTGAGGATGAGCATGCGCATGATTAGTTAGTTGGCGGGGTAATGGCCCACCAAGACGATGATCATTAGGGGAACTGAGAGGTTGATCCCCCACACTGGCACTGAGATACGGGCCAGACTCCTACGGGAGGCAGCAGTAGGGAATATTGGACAATGGGTGCGAGCCTGATCCAGCCATGCCGCGTGCAGGAAGACGGCCTTCTGGGTTGTAAACTGCTTTTACCAGGGGATAAAAAGACCATGCGTGGTCAATTGAAGGTACCTGGTGAATAAGCCACGGCTAACTACGTGCCAGCAGCCGCGGTAATACGTAGGTGGCAAGCGTTGTCCGGATTTATTGGGTTTAAAGGGTGCGTAGGCGGTTTTGTAAGTCAGTGGTGAAATACTCCAGCTCAACTGGAGAGGTGCCATTGATACTGCAGAACTTGAGTACAGACGAGGTAGGCGGAATTGACGGTGTAGCGGTGAAATGCTTAGATATCGTCAAGAACACCGATAGCGAAGGCAGCTTACTAGACTGTAACTGACGCTGATGCACGAAAGTGTGGGGATCAAACAGGATTAGATACCCTGGTAGTCCACACTGTAAACGATGATTACTCGATGTTGGCGATACACAGCCAGCGTCTTAGCGAAAGCGATAAGTAATCCACCTGGGGAGTACGCCCGCAAGGGTGAAACTCAAAGGAATTGACGGGGGTCCGCACAAGCGGTGGAGCATGTGGT
>ENA-ORBV01003448-ORBV01003448.1-microbial-mat-metagenome-genome-assembly--contig:-NODE-3448-length-31586-cov-6.185185_pt1 | contig 31586 bp, 21 predicted proteins | sample MGYA00237777_ERZ505514 | MGnify/ENA primary metagenome ERZ505514 (study PRJEB26160, sample SAMN06269048) | microbial mat metagenome | isolation source: Oligotrophic lake microbial mat | place... | reverse complement strand
CATTAGTGACACCTCCCATCCACCTCCCAATAAAATTCCTCCCATGCACTGCTCCTACTGTACAACTGTCTGTACGATACCATGTCTTTGAAACCACCCCCTATGCCCTAACCCTATCGTGTATCCACGAGGCTCCAAACCACTTCCACGGGGTTTAGTTGTGCATTTTTTTGCAGGCCCTCACTATGAAAGAAGTGGTTTTGTTAGGCATAGGGTATGGCCAAAAAAACCACGTGAAAAGCCTTGCTCATGCCGGTAGTCTCTTTCCAGGACACACCTGAAAGCTTTCCTTCCCTTTTCTCCCTTTGTCAAAGGCGGTGGTCCATTCGCCAATGCTCCTCCAGTGTAGGGGTGCCCATGGGTCTTGCAAACTACCATTCTTGACAACTTTTACCGGTCCAGGCTCAAAATGCGCTTCCATTCACCTTCTTGCTTGCCCGCGGTGATAAGTGAAACGCAATCTAACTTACGGCAAGTCTCAAGAAACGAGAGCACGGGGCAGTAGCAGCTTACTTACATGGTAGGTACAAACGCTGCTCCCTGGTGAGCATTCTCTCTCGCCATCAAAACGATCTTCAGCTATTCATAACATTCCTTTATGTTTTGATTTACTTTCGGTCCGCATGGTCCGTTCCGTACTCTTCTCTACTTGAAGCAGCCAGTCAGCAAATTAAGCCTGAACAAGATGACGAAAAGAACTACTAACTAGCTAGAGGTGCGGCGTCTGATCTACTGTACATCAAAACTAGCCGAGACGACGCGCCACGGAGGTACATAAATCAATGTAAAGGTGGAAAAAGACTAATAGCAAGTTACAGGTGACGGACGGGCCATCCTTTGCTATCAGTAGCGATATGATTTCATTATTGAATATGCATACCATGACTGAAGATACAATAACTCTTGCTCTTTAGTCATTTTGGTGCGGATCATTCTCTCGCGAGAGAACCGAATCAACTTGGAACAATCAGAATCAGTATCCGTTCTTAGACAACTTGTCGCTGTTCATTGTCCTTGCCTCGAACGCCAGTGCCGTCTTCTCCCTTGAAGTCACTCACCCAATTGTCCTTGGATTGGTGCAACTGCTCTAATGAACTTGCATAAGAGGTGATGTCCCGTTCCTTTTTGAAAGCAGCCATAATAATATTTGGCTTGGATGGTTGATGCTTGCGCGTATCATGGTCGTCATCAAACTTGTACGCCGCAGCCGTCAACGCATTGTTGGTTTCACTCTTTTTGGACAAGAAAATGGAGTGCCCCACGTGCGATCCATTTGCGTCGCCTGGAGGGGCAAAACATTTGGGATCACTGGCATATTCCACCCGCATAACTTTCAAGTTCGGCAAGGAATTGGCCTGTTGACGAAAGACGCGGTTTCCCACCTTCGGGGATCCAAATATCTGGCAGTGCACTCTTACCATGGGGCGGTTCGTGGCATACCGAAAGGCGGCCAGCGTCGCCATGGAACCTCCCAAGCTATGCCCCGTAAAGACAACTTCGCAAAATGGATTCTCGTCCAAATATTTATCCAAACAGTCGAAGACATTTTTCTCCAACCCCATGTACGCCTGCTTCACCGCAGAATAGACCTTGCAATCCGCATTGGCAATATCTTCTTCGAGTGTTTCCAAAAGATGCTGCTTGTTGTGTTTTTTGAAAAACGGAGTTTTGGCACTTTGTTCTGGTGTCGTGCCTCGAAAGACAACGACAAACTGCATTTGGCGTTCAAAACACACCGCCTCCCGACGAGTATCGGCACTTGCAGCGTTGTCCCCAGCAAAGAAGCCTGACACGGTGACATCGTCGGCGGCTTCAATTAAGGCCTCTACCAAAGGTCGGTGTGCATCGGTTAAATTTGCCAAGGGCTGTGGGGGTGGTGGACTGTTCGAATCCGCGGAGACAAAATTGTTCAATTGCATCCGATTGACTCCAACCAAGGACATGTTCAAGTCCAAATTCAAGTCTTCCTTGCGATACACTTCCACAAATTGATTCAACCGTGCCGACACCAATGTTTGTTCCAACGAGGGAATTTCCATTTGGAAGGGTGATGGATCTTGTTCCGAGGAACGAACGATTTCCTTTCCTGTCAAAAACGAGGTAGGAGCCGGTTTGGCCAAGGAGGGCAACGCCAAGTTGGAAATAGCCACTCCGGCAGCATCTTGCTTGGCTTGGGCCGTCACCACATCATACAAGTCTTGCATCATGGGCGAGTTGGGAATCGCAGTCGTGCTTGCCCTTCGATTACTATTTGTGCCGCTGATGTTGACCTTTTTGCTGCCAATTGCGGCATCCCCACCAGGCATAAAAGCATTGCTGGAACCCTGTTCAAACGATCCCGTCCGATGTTGCAGACTTGCATCCGTCATGGCAGCCGCCGCCGCTGCAATGCCAGCCGATTCGTCCGGTGCCTCCAACGACTGGGTTCGTCGGTGACGCCATTTCAGTTTGCTTTTTTGTGGTTGTGCACTCAAGGGTTCCTTGACTCCTCCCGCGGGTGATGTCAACGCAGAACCCTTCTCGCTGCTGCGAAAGGGCGGCGTAAGGGTAAATTTGGGTGTCAAAGAAGCACCCAGTGAAAATTTGGATTTAGAGACTTTGGCGGAGGTTGGTCGTTGAGGACTGGAGGCCGATAGATTCTTGGCTAGTTTTCGGAGTTCATTGGACAATTCTTGCTCGGCATCTTTGGTGGAAGGTGAAGGCGGCAGGGATAAGTTCAAATCGGCCAAGGGAGCTGCAGCAACAGCTGCGGTTGTTGCGGCTTTGGCTTTGGGACGAACAGGGGATCGGACTGGAGTAACTGGGGTGTGGGGGGCTGCCAATAATGGCGCTTCCTTTGTCTTTGAAGCAACCACACCATTGTGATTGCTAACATTGTGCTCGTGCATTTGATCGAGACTGATACCTTGAAAGATGTCTGCAAGGTTATGATTGTCGTTGGAGTCCATGCTCAAGGAGGCGCTGTCCAACAGGGGATCAAAGCCCACCAAAGAATTGGTCTTTTTGTGGCGTCCTACTACTGGTGCAGTGGCTGAACTAGGCTGCAAGCGGACGTTATTGGAAGGAGGAGGAATAGGGCTGTTGGTGAAACTACCACCACCTCCTTCTATTCCTAGTAGATCACTTGCTCCGCCTTCTCCTCCTCCGGTGACTCCTACTGCAGCCATGGCGGCGCGAGTAGGAGTCAACGAGTCTCCTCCGGCATAAGTGGCTCTCCGACTTTGTTTAGCAGTAGCGTTAGTAGGCGACTTTCCTCCTGCGGCAACAGAGGCCCTCATAGAAAATGGATTTCGTGGCGTCTGATGCGGAGACTCGGGAGGTGTGCCCGAAGCTGTTGGAGAGAAAATTCCGGCGACCATTTTGGTGTCCTCTTTTTGGTGTGCAGAAGCTCCTTCTACTGGCAATTCAGATGATGGTTGCGCTTCCAGAGAAGGAGTTTGATTTATGTGAGTGGTAGGAGTAACTCCATGTTGTTGTGCCGTTGGATGTTCTAACACAGATGTCATAGTTTTAAAGTTGCTTGTTTTTTTTTGAATTGGCTCAGTTCAAACTTTGATGTGACGAGTCGTAAACGTAACGTAAGCTATCAATAGCCCAGGATTCGAGTATTGCAAAAAAATGCGCGATGTTTCTCAAGAGAAGCTAGCTACTGCTATAGCTACTCACTTCAGTGGTGGGATGATGCGTTTGTGCTGTCTTATCAGTTTGGTTTTACACGGAACCGATTGTTCTCATCACTCTCGGGAGGATGAATGAGGGTAGTAGTAGTGTAATAAGTAGAGATAGATTCTTTGTTTCACCGAGTGATTGGTTCGTGTTACGAGTAAGTTTAGCAGTTTTTGCGGTGATCGAGTGATCTTGCTTCGTGCTGGTTGATCGGTAAAACAGTTTTGAATTGAGAGGATTTTTAGGAAAAGGTGAGCGTACCTCGACAGGAATGGGAAGCCGTTGGTATCAAAAAAAGAGGCATTGTTTGAATTGAATCTTGGATGCCTCCCGTAATAAATAATCTATTTCAAACAATAATATCTCAGACAAACTATGGCTTTACTTTACTGCTGTTAAGTCTTTTGAGTTCAACTCGAATTCATCGCCAACCACGACGGAACGATCAACGCTGCGCCTTGATGACGCCGCAAAAACAATCGTCCTTCATTTTTCAACAGTTGTTCCCCGTCGATCCCGGTTTAGCATGTGTTACGAATCATGATCAATAGCCCGCTCAGTGACATCACTTACATGCTCCAATAGCTGGGATACTAAAGTAATAGAGTGAACGGCCCACGGGATTCTAGTACCAGGTAGCACCCTTAGCTTCTCGATAGCCGAGTACTAATCGGTCGGCAGCACAGAAGTGAGCTGCTTGGCCCCGAGCAAGCAGAATGAATAGCAACTGAACAGGCAATCCCCTGCCAATATTCTTCTGATCCCTGCTGCACGTCGGTAGTCCCGCGGTGCTGCAGGTTGTGTTCCCCGTCGGCGGAAGGGTAACTGAAGTTGTCCGTGGCGGAAGTCACCAATCCGATGTAACTTTGAAGTGGTCAGATTGCTATTGGCTTCAACGAAGTCGTCCTGGGTGAAACTAAATCGTAAATCAAGAATGGCTGGGGCGGCAACGAAAATCGGGGACATCTTTGTTTGGGGCTTGCCGGGTTTTGCCCTTGCATACCTTGCTGCTAGCACTTTCAGTTGGAAGGCCCCGCCGGCCTACTAGTATCATCCCGGCAGAAAAGGCTGAGTTGGATGAGAAAACGACTGAACAACTGCCACTGCAGTCAGGCGGTCACCACCAAGTCCATCTCAGTCCCTTGATTGAAACGAAGACAACTGAACTAATTTTGGAGAGGTCCGTCGTAAGCAAATTTCAGTTCGTCGTACCCTACACTGCAGCATAACTGTTAGCTAGTAGGCCGGTGGAAGATTACTAGCTAGCTAGTCGCTGCTGCTTGCTGCATCGCACCAGGTTATTTTCGAGCAGCAGTCCACCAAATGAAAGGCTGTCCATTTAGCCCTACAACTACTAATAGTACCATGGTAGACATGTAGCACTGGTACCAAGAGGAGTGTCTTCGGCTGCTCAGCTAGCGCTAGGGATAGAAAGGATAAGGACGCGCACAACCTCATCAAAAAACTGAGAGTCGTGCTAGCTAGCTAGCTAGAGTAGTACAGTAGTACAATACTACAGTACGGCTAGTAGCTAGCTAGAGGGACGCAGCTCCGCCTACAGTGCTAGTAGCTAGTAGTAGCTAGAACCAGAGAAGTAGGAAGTCGCGATGGTAGGCACCACGACCATGTAGCTACTACAGTATGCGCTGCTCCTCAGCCGCTGCTACGATAGTAGCTAGAACTAGCTATCTTTTTAGTAGATGAGATTATTTAGCCTTACTACTAGCCAGCAGACTGACAACTGAACCGACTGGCCGCTACTTAGTATTGGTCCGTGAAATCGATGACACTTGGCATCACTGGTACGGCTCAGTTCTTGGATTAGAATGTCCGTCACTCCCGCCCCATTCAAGGCTATGCAAGACCGCAGGCGGCTGAGGTGGACGGGCTGGGATCCCTTCTACCTGCCTTGAAAATGAAGTACTTCAGTTTCTTTTACGTACCCGCGTTAAAAATGAAACACTTTAGTACTGGCTCCCGAGAGCTCTCCCGAGCTAGTCTTGGAAAGCTCTCCCGAGCTAGTCTTGGAACTTCTCTCACACTACGTGTTTTCGCCGTCATTGTTGCGTCTGATAACTTACTGGTTGCTACTACTAGCCATTCTAGTAGTCCGTCGTGATTGGCGCCAGTTGGCAACAACTGAACCGGCAAGGTTCTGTACCTGGTAGGTACCATCGATCGTATCAGCTGAGCAGCCAAGTAAAATGACAAAGTTATAGTGCTAATAGAGTTTCCACTGTGTACTTTGTACCGGTACCAGCTAGCTAGCTAGCTACTAGTAGTACTGTACGGCACAAGTACCCCTGCCACTGTAAGCACTGAACGATGGCGACCCAGCCGATGGTCATGCTGTTGGTCATCGGCCCATGCTTGTGTGTCGAATCAATCATCATCGCGCTGAATAACACGGGCCACGCTGGGCGGGGTGCATGACTGGTGTTGCAGCGCTTGCTGCCTCCAACAGTGTACCACAGGTTACTTGTACTAACACACACCCACCGTACGGCTATCCGTGTAGCCACCTGTTAGCGCTGTTACGACGGACCTGTTACTGCGGTTTCTGGTCTTGAAAGTACCGGTACCACCAGCGTTAAGCTAGCTACGAGAAGCTTGTTAGCTACAGCAATAGCATCTCTTAGCTCTAGTAGCAGATCACGACGAGGACCAAGCTACGCTGCCAGCAAAAGCAGTTGAGTAAAGGAACCTTCGACGGGCTTTCGTTCTTCTTGTTGGTCTCTGCTCTCTTCCGTCGCCCCATCCGCTTGTCTTTGCGTGACTGGGAAGCAAGCAAGCAGTGTAGAAGAGACAACGCTAGCTTACACGGACTGCTGTCGTAGGAGTAGCTAGCTAATTCGTCCTTGTGAGACACCAATCTGCTGCATCTTGGAAGACCAACTTGAAATAGTCCGTGTGTGCGTGATCAGTGAGTGATTCAGTTCCCGCATACAAGAGACTCGGCTTGGTTTTGTTTCAATTCCGGAGGACAGCGTGCTACCACTACTGCGACAGAGGACTCTTCAAGAAGGCAACGCAAAGCTACACCACGCCACGCTGCTTCCTCTCTCCTCTCCATAATCTATCCACTCTACCATTCCGGTCCCCGCCGCTCCATTCATTACCGATACAAACTGCTAGCAGTCCATCCATCCATCCATCATGGACGATGCAACTGTTGCAACAACCAAAAGCGCGGCCTCTGCAAAGGGCCTGCCGAAATGTGTGTGTAGTTGGAAGAATTGTAGAACATATCAAAAGGCCTACCGAAGTGTGGGTCATCCAGTACTGGATGGTGTGGTCAAAGTCAAGTTTATCAAGGGAGACACTGCCTCTATACCTCTCAAAGCAAGTGTGGATAGAACTCTCAAAGTCGGCCGTGAAAAGAGACAAGATTGGAAGCCAGCAAAAGGTGAAGAGATAATAAGGTATAACATAGCTCGACATCACTTCACAGAGGCACACATCCTGAAATTCATGAAGAACCCCAAAACCTACAAGTGGACCTCCTTGTTCAGTTCTGCAGAAGCCAAGAAATACCTCTTTAAGCTAGACCCAAAGGAGACGATGAGTCTTGGTGATACCGAAGTATACTACGTGCAATGTCCAAATGTATCCAAAGATTTTGTCAAGGAACAGTTTCTGAAAATGAAGGCTCACATGGAGGAGAATCAGAGATTAGAAGAAGAAAAGAAACGGGCCGCCGCCGCCCAACAACACGGCGGACTCGACTCCTACCTAGGTGGCAAAGATGGCACACAACACAGTGCACGGTCATCACTTCCTTCCATAGCTGACGACCCAACCATAGCGTCTTCCAAAAGTGCACAGCTTCTCAAACTACAAGAAGATGAGAATGAACGGTTACGGAGAGAACTCGAATCATGTCAATCCCAACTGAGTTATTTGAATGAAATCGTAAGACAACTGCAAGAGGACGCCAACGCTGATAACATGAGTGTCTACTCGCGGAAATCCAAAGGAGGCAGAGGGAACCGCAAGCAAGGGCGGTTCCCGCACGAAATAGAGCTATTAGACGACGACGAGTCGGAGTGGGACGGAGGAAACGACGATGAGCAAGATTGGAGTGAAGGAGCTGACGAAGACGATACCATTAACGACGACGAATCCAGTGCCTTCCTGGGCCCTGCAATGAAACGGGGCATGGCGGGTGGCGCGGGTGGTCCAGGCCAAGCAGTCGCTCCTGCACGAAGAAACTCCATGAGTTCGAGACAATCACGTGCGTCTCTTGTCTCTGCATCAAAAACTGTCAAATCACTTCCCCGCGAAATCGAGCTAGCAGAGGTTGAAGCCAATGGTAGCGGGAGCGAGGACTCAGGCCTCAAAGACGACTTCGACGAAATGTCGTACGTTAGTAGGGGCTCTCGTGTCTCACGGAACCGCGATCGAAGGGGAGGGGATTCCCGAGACGGGGACGGAAAGAGTGTCAGTTCGCGACAATCACGGCGAGGCGATAAGAGCCGCAGACGGAGACAGCAGCAAAAGGGCGTCAACAATCACCAACAGAACAAGTCCAATTCATCCAACATGGATGCCGACAGTGAAGATAAGAAATCTGTCAGCTTTGATGGCAACGATGTTGAGGTATATGAGGTGAAGCAACAAGTCATTGTGGACCCCTATGGAGAAAAGGGTACCTATGCAGGAACTCTATCCAAAGGAACTGGCATGCCTCATGGCAAAGGAAGGCTGGAGTATGCTGCTGGAAGATGGTATGAAGGTGAATGGAAACATGGCAGATGGACTGGCACAGGCCGCCTTAGCAATGGAGATGGTGACCTCTACGAAGGTGAACTACGCAATGATCACAAGCATGGAAAAGGAACAATGAGGTTTGCTGATGGCCGTGTCTTCGTAGGAGAGTATGTCAATGGTCAAATGACTGACGGCAAGATGATCTACCAGGATGGTTCCACGTATGAAGGTGGGTGGGCTGATGGAATGAGACATGGAAGAGGGAAGTGTGTCTTCACCGATGAGTCAATATATGAAGGTGAATTCCGAGAAGGAGAGTTCCATGGCCATGGGAAAATGACATGGAGTGACGGTGGCTGGTATGAAGGAGAATGGTGGAATGGAGAGATGCATGGGCAAGGAAAAGAAATGCGGCCAAATGGAACTCTGCGGCATGAAGGGGCATGGTCGAAAGGCCAGCCCATGAGGAGGAAAAAATAACCAAATCAGTTTTGAAGTGTCGCCAGCTTGACTTGCTGTAAAGTACGCACAGTCTGCAGCCCCCCCTCTTCAGACAAGGTCTGTTTTTAAATTAGTCTACTACTAGAATACATCACGGACGAGACAGTAATTGATGTACTCTCTTGTGTTCGTTTGATCGCGTTGAGTTGCGTGCCGCTCACTCCGCGAACAGCCTCCTAGATCTGCTTTGTGAACAGTTGCATCAATCTGGCTCGGTCAGTCCTAAGCGACTATTTAAACGTTGTCTCTAGCTTAAATTTCCGATTCGTTATATAATATGCAATGATGGCATTGCACTCTTTTTTATTATGTATTTGTGATAGACTATACTACCGTCCCCAAGTGAGACTCATGTGTTTTTTTACTTTCTTTCTTTCGCCTTCTTGTTCCATCCAAATCTAGCCACGAATTACTACGCTCCACTTTAAACTAATATGCAACCAACCAAACCACATCCACAAAGCACACACTCTCAGAACTTTCGATTTACTCGCCCTTGTTCCATTTGACTTAGATCGATGTTGGATGCCCAAAAGTACATTCCTGCTTGATCATTGTGACAGGGGGAGGAGGAATGTAGCTAGTGGTAGTACCAACAGCCGGGGAGGACATTGGATCTAGGACAAAAGGCTTGCATTTGATGGGCGTTTCTCCTGTAGTAGAGTCAGACATAGACATGGTCGATTCCATACCAGGTGAGCCATTCTGATTGGGACGTGCTACAGGGTCAGACTTCTTTCGTCGTCCTCCCTGCATCTTCCACACAAAGCCAATGCTGTTAAGCAAGTCGATGCGGTCATCCGTTAGAGAGGACTTTTTGCCAAGCTGTTTGTAACGATACTGCTGGCGCATGTTGGCTGTCCAAAACCCAAGTTGAGGACATTCTTCCCATTCATGAGGCACATCAGCGTGGCCAAACTTTTCTTTGAAGGCCTGAAGGTCTTCGAAGCGCGTTTCCCAGGGGACCTTTCGTGGATCTACAAGTTATTGAAAAGCAAAAGAGAAAGATTGTCAGTACGTTGCATCCACAAAATAAATACCACAAGCAGAAGGGAAAAAATTGTCAGTCACTGCTTGCTTACCTTTGGTTGTCCACTCAAACCCGAGATCTGTGAGTCTTCGAACGCGGTCTTCTGGCATGGGAAGGTTTTTGTTCTTGTAGTAACGACGCTGTGTAGCAACCCAAGATCCGAGACTAGCATCGTCGGAGTATCGGTTGGGAACGCGGCAGTGCCCATAAATGCGCTTGTATGTTTGCAACCTAACAAACATGTCCTCCCAGCGTTGTTGGTTGGGAACCACATCGTTGTTGGCAGCTCGATACTTGGAAGAGTAAGAACCCCCAGCATTGGGAAGAGCATCAAGATCGCCATATTTCGACTTGGCAGCTTTCTTACTTGGCGTTGATTTCGCACTTTGCGCAGGACTACTCGTTACACATTTTGTTCCCGCCGTTGGTACCGCAACTGGCAAGGGTGGAACCAAAGCTGCAACATTCATGAGAGTTTCCCAAGCACTGTCTCCTCGCCCCTTGATGACTTCCTTTTCCACCAAAGGAGACACTTCTTGGCGCTCCCCGTCGCCACGCTCGCCGCCTCCAGCACAGGCGTCGCGCTCTTCTGCTTCTGTTGCAGAATCATCGCCCGTTTTCTTTTGAGCCACCACTTCCAAACTCTTTTTGCGTTTCTTGGGAGGCCGTCTTGTCTCGGGGTGGTCTTCTGGTACGGAAGTAGTTGCAGGAGCCTTTGTCTTGCGCTTCGTCATACCGGTATCCCTTGTAGGACTCGTGCAGGCAGACGCGTCTGAAACGGCGGGGGGTGCCTCATCTCGTGTGTCTTGTGTTGGTGACACGATGACGGCAGAAGATGATGAGGTGAGGTCGAGACCAAGGTCGTGAAGTTTTTTAGCTCGTTCATGTGTCATGCCCGAAGAATTGGCATGGCTTGACAAGTTATGAAACTGACGACGTTGTGTCATGACTAAAAGGAGCGTTAAGAAGAAGAAGAAGAAGCAAAGAGAAGCAATGTGAGCGGCCGTCCATTCATTTACAAACGAAAGAAACCAATAATTGCGAAACATAAATGCGCAGTAACCATTCGACTTTTGACGTACCCCATCGTCCCAACTCCGGTTCATCAACATCCTGATCTGCTTGGCAGTGTCCTTTCACTTTCTTGAAGATTTGAAGACGTCCAAACATGGCTTCCCATTCGCCATCTTTCTCGCTTACACGTTGCTGGTGCTTGGCACTGGTAGGACCAGCACTGGTGGTGGCTGTGGCTGGCAATCTTTCAAGGCGAACCATTGTCATCGATGCAAGCGATGAATTGAAGGGCGAATGAATCGACTCGAGGAAGAATGATGGATCGACTGATGGATCGAAGAAACAATTAGTGCGGAAGAGGAAGTTTCGACTACAATAGCAAGAGAAGTGCGCTAATATAGTTTGTGCAAGAAGTTACTGCGAAATGTCCTCTCTCGCAAAACTGTGTTGATTTCGTCGTGATGCATCCAGTCTTGACCCTCGCTTCCAGGAGGCAGCGATAGGTTTTACGCCAGCCACTCTGTGAGCGATGGGTGACACCGTGCGTTGAGAATCTACTTAGAAAATTTAAACCCTCCCTGCGATTCCCTATAGTGATTCTGTACCTCTGTTCCGTCAATTCAAAATAATTCATACAAAATATTACGCTGGTGAAAAGTGCGTCCGGAGCCCAATGAAGCCGTTAGTCTAGAGAGTTTATTCGGTTTGAATGCGTATCCGTGAATCAAAATTGTATCGAATTGTGGGATTAAAAAACACGATTGCTAAGAGAGCCGTCACAGAATGATCAGAGCAGCTCTGGCAGTATCAGAGCTTATGAAACCAAGCCGTTGTGGCCAAAAATCTCTTGCGCTTCTGGGTATCTGGGACTGCTGATATTTCTCAGAGTGCAGTGCTTAGCTGGTACTAGTACCGGCAGTGCTTAGCTGGTTGCTTAATCTTGCCTTCCTCAATCTTACCAAACTGAAAGGTACACCAAACATCTTTTGATTGCGCACTCCTGTGATCTACTAGACTGACCTAGCAAGCCCCCCGGCCAGACTGATGCACCGTAGGCTAAATAAGCATGATGGAGCTACATGTTGCCTAGTCGTACATTAGTAGTAGGTTCGACTTCTGGGAGGGCCCCTCCTTTCTCGCTACTGCCTGTACAGAGAGCATCACTTGACTGCAACCTTTGCAGGTTACCTCCAGTCGGACCTGCAATTTCTCTTCCTCAGAGCCAGCCGGAGAAAAAAATACAAGTGGCCCGTCTCTGATGACGTATAATTACAAAAGCTATAACTGAAATACAATCTAATGTTTAGTTTCCCCCGTTAGCTTGGATCAGATCATAATACCTGCGAAATCAATTGTACCTTGGTGACGGTTCAAATGATGTTGAACTGCACTAACAATTACACTCTCTTTGTCTGTCTTGCTCACTACATCGCTCTGTCATTTCCTGTAATGTTGGCCTCAATTGCAAAATTTTCTTTTCGTCTATTTGTCGAATTGGCTTCCTTCCTTGTTTTCTTATAAGGACAAAGTGTGGGGTAGCATGGATTTTAGCTTGGCTTGACCACACTCAGAAGCACCGGCACGCAGCTTGTCAAAATTCCACTCTTTCGAAGCTATGGAAGACGTGTGGGTGATGATGGCTGCCCCTGCCACCAAAATGAGTCGATTCCAAATCTCATTCAAGCATAGTATTGGTATTGTTCAGGCTGTTGCTGTTGCTGCTGGTTGTAGGCTTGTGGACTATAATGGGTTTCCATGGCAGGAGGTGCACCTGCATAATATTGTGGGTATTCCTCATAAGTTCTAGAGACGCAGTAGAGTTAGAGTGACATATTCATCTGCTGGCAGATCCAAGCTAATGTGCCTCCATTTGGGGGGGTTACGTACGGTTGTTGATGGTACATTTGTTGTCTTGGATCTTGGATTTGTGCTTGATAAAACTCTTGAGGAGACTGCTGCTGGCCGTAGGCTGGTGGATTATAATAATTTGGATCCGTGGCGGGAGGAGGTGCACCTTCCTCGTAACCTCTATTAGAGACGCGGCATGGTGAGTGTAACGTATTCATCAGGGGGCATGTCCAAGCTAATGTGCCTCCATTGTGGGATTTTGCTTACGTACGGTTGCTGATGGTACATTTGTTGTCTTAGATCTTGGATTTGCTCTTGCTGAGACTGTGGTTGCTGCTGCTGCTCATCGTGGGGTGAGTTATAATTGGTTTCTGGGGGAGGAGGTGCTGCACCTTCCTCGTCATCCTCAATGTTTTCGCCCACCAGGCTGTCCACTGTGGGAGGGCCACCGCTTTCAAAGTTGTTGTTGGTAGGATATTGTTGTTGTTGTTGCTGTTGCTGTTGCTGCCCTTGTTCTTCTTCAGCACCATTGTCACAAAAGGTAGGAAATCCATTTTCATCAAAGAAAACACTGGGCCACTGCGGGCTAATTACAAGCGGCTGAGGCGAGTTGTGTTCGGTTAAAATGCATTCAAAAGCAAAATTGGCAAAGGATCTTGCCGTGTGAATGAGCAGCCCACTGTCGGGGTGTATAAAATAGGGAGGGGCATTCCCCAGTCGTTCACGTTCTGTAGGAGAAAGGTGACTGGCCGTTTCGAGAAGGAGTTGTACCGTGTAGTCGAGCACATCTACAAAATCGGACATCAATTGTCCATGTTCCACGCTGTACAAGCGTGCCAATGGAATGGGAAGCAATCGCTGTGGGGCTCCAGGTAGACAAACGTTTATACGGAGTGGAAAGACTTCTTCATTATATGCTTCCTGCTGTTGGGTCTCTTCTTCAGGAGGGTACTCGCCGTACTGGTACTGGTATGCCATGGCTTGATGATGGATCCGTCAGAACACTTGATGGTGGAAAAAGCCTGGCGACTGAAAACCTGCGCGTTCTGGGTCACCTCATGCTGCGGTTTCCAAGCAACTTTTTCTGTTTCTGTATTTTATGCTACTATCTTGGAGGTGCAAATAGCTAGCTAGCAGCGATCTTGTAGTGCAGTCAATGGGAAGAAACAAAGTAATGGGGTCGGCACGAGGTGTTTGTATGGTCGGCATGAGAAAAGTGTTTACGGTATGTTGTTCAAATAACGGAGGCATAGCGTCGCGAAAAATGACCCGTAAGCCAAATCCCGGAAAATTAAAACCCAGTCAAAGTTATCAGACGTCATCGACCCGAACTCTGAGGTAATTCTGTTCTATTGTGCGTCTTAATAAGTTTTATTGGAGATAGCTCCGTCCCACACTTGTTCCATCAAACGTCATCAATCCAATTATATTATTGATTCAGTCAGTGAATTTCCACAGAAAAATGAAGGACGATGACGAGCATCAATCCATCGTTCCATTGTCATCTTCGCATCTCCTTCATGTCTCTCAGCTACAATCAACTAGCTTATTACAGATTGATCGCTACATCAGGTACATTGCAATTAGGATATTAACTATATACCAACAAAGACTTCCGATTGATCACTCAACACATAGATTTCCGTCATGACAACCATTCCCCTCGTTTTTTACGGCCTGTTGCTGGTGGCGACACTGACGGGAATTTCATTGACGTGCTATCACTACCCATTATTTCCGTTTCAAACGGATAATCTCGATTGGAGTGTGGCATGGCTGTTGGCGACGGTGGTGGATTATTATGGTTCCACATTTTGTTTATCTGGAATTGTCTTGGCCAGTGAATCAAGTTGGATTGTTGGTGTAGCGTGGGTTCTAGGATTTTGTTTGTTGGGGTCACCTCTTTGCTGTTTATGGGTCATACTGCGTTTGGTAAGAGGCGGAACTCTGCGGATCGAGCAGAAACCTTCATCTGCCGATTCACTGGTGGGAACCGAGAATGAACGCCTCTCTTGAAAGCGGGCCTGAGAGACCCTTGTGTAGAGGTTTGCGGTGCGGTAGAAACGGTGTTCAAATAGTTCCTTTTAAACCGTGCAGGGAGAGACTCACTTCATCTAAAAATCCAAGCAGATCCTGATAGTACGAGTCTAGACTATCCGGACACAGTGGTGATGTCTACTTTGACAGGGTCAAACTGATGAAGCCACCAGCAGCAACAACAAATGATCTGAGTGCATTGCTCGAGTAGAGTTGGGCTCCAAATCTACGCCTCATTTGTTTAATGTGTAGTAATTCATTATTTTAGTGGTTATTTCTTTACTTAGTGGCTGCCACATGATCTCAGCAGAGTCTCAACGGTACCTTGCACTTCGCTAGGACAACATGGAGACGGGGGGCAGTGGCTGCTTGCCTTCTGTAATTTACCTGGACTGGAAGGAAGATCGCTGCCGTCGTGGAGATATTTTCGAATTGCAGTGGCGCTTCAAGGCCGATTCCATCAGCGACTACCTCGGCCGTTGCTTTTGGGGTAAGTTGCATTTAAGTTGACAGCTTTTACTCTCGCTGGAGAACCTGCGTCATATCATGCTGGCTGTGGCGGTTTGCGCTGTAAACCCGAAACAACACAGTTCAGAAAACAGTAACAAATGATCACATCACATCCTATACATCGCTGCGCACGGTCATACAGTAAGTTGAATCGATTTTGGACAGAAGTCTAAATTATGGAGGGTATGCTTCGAGGAGGTTCTAGATGTGTTCCATACTACCACTATGTAATCAGTCTCGAGGTTTTAGAAGTGTACACGTGTAAGGGGGGAACAAAATTTTAATGCTTAGGTGTCTTCTTTTCTACATGATTCTATTCGGATTCTAGTCGGCCGCCACGACCTCGTCACCTTTCAGCTCCAAGGAGACATTCCAATGATTCGACAGCTTGAAATAGTCTAACGAAGCGAGAAGATGTTGACCGAAATAGTGTTCTTGTTCTCGTCAGTCAACCTGCGAGCGATCTTGCTGTGCTGCTGACCAATGTGCTGAGTCTTGCGGCGGAGGAGCACATCTTTCTTCGACATGCGGATGGGGGTCTTGTCACACTTGACTTGGACTTGGCTGCCAGTGAATTTGATCTCCTGAACGTCTTCAGCGCTCATCTGGGGCTGGAACATTTGCGAAAGGTGAAAGAAAGGGAGAGCCATTTTGATATCTTACTTCAAACAGAAAATCTTTGGTTTACAACTGGTGAGGTTGAAGATTGCGCTAGAATCGAATTTATGAGAAGATTAGGGAGTTGAATTTCCTCTTGACCAATTCCATTTGATGGCTCGGTGATGGGTCAGCGATGGATCTGATGGCTGAGTCAATGCTTCGAAAAAATGAATCATAGCCTTCATCGATTTTGGTTCCTATAATGAGTCATCCGTCCTCATAATCATCGCAATGCGGCTCGTCGAAAGGAGCTGCTTAGAATGTTTTACGAAGCGTCACGCATTGTATGAGGGGCGTGCATTGCGATGGAAATCTGCCGAAGAACTTTACCACGGATCTTTCGTGTCAGCTCCAACTTTTTTTAGAACTTGTGACTGGCTGCCAGGTAGGAGTATGAAGGATTCTACACAATTGGCAGATACGATTTTCGAAATGAGCTGGCTTCCGTTCTCCAGAACGATGACAAGGCACGCTGGGTAGAACGGTTTTACTTCGTGGTGGGATTGGTGCCGGCACAGTTTCGTTGTTTGCGGGTTTCCACATGTAATGAGCTGGTCTTCACCAAAGAACGGATGAGTAAGTCACTATTACAGGTACCAGCAAGGTTGTGGTGCCTAATTAATTATCAGCAGTTGGGTGCGTGGCGATGTTGAAACCTGTTGGGCCGGGCGAATGCGCGGGACTTGTACAAATAGCAATCGTCGGCATTTGGTAGGGTTACGGGTTATGACCAGACGCTTGCTACATGGTGCCAGTACGTACCTGGTGCTGTATGAGATGGTGTTCACATGAATGTACCCCCACTTGAGCTTGTGTTTAGCAAGTGGTGTCACCATTTGAGCCACAAGAGTCACAAGAAATATGCTACTGTACATAATATGTGTGTAGAAGATGTCAGGAAGAAACATGTGTAGAGGACATTCAACACCACCACATGATGTTGTGGTCTAATCAAACAAATTCAAACTTCACATGTTTGTGATGATGTTACCAAGTAAGCAGTTTGTCCCTGTGTTCATGCTAACAGCCATCTTAAGGTTGCAGCACCAAAGGAAGTTCAGCATCTGATGGATCAAAATGTGAAAAGTAACAAGACTTGCTGGCCACAGGTGATTGGAAGAAGGATGACAACAATCACAGATCAATTTGTGATTGCACAAGACACACAATTTGATGTACTAGTTTAAGAGCTTTTATGGGTGGGACAAGTAGCCTGTGTAGATTTCCTACTGCAAACAGAATGCTGTCAGTCTCAGAATTACCTTAGAAGAATTTAGCTGTCCTGTGACATCAGTGTTGCACTGTGTGCTCCACAGGAGCGTTGCTCATAAGTAATTCCTACTTACTAACCCTTCTCTAATTTAGAGAAGGGTTTTCGAATTCCTTCTCTATTTAGAGAAGAGTTAAACTCTTCTCTAATTTAGAGAAGAGTTTGAAACTCTTCCTTAAATCCAAATGATTTAACACGACAGAATGCGATAAATTTAGAGAAGAGTTTTTGACTCTTCTCCTAATTAGAGAAGAGTTTCAATAAGTCTTCTCTAATTTAGAGAAGAGTTTTTTCTTCTCTAAATTAAAGAAGAGTTTTTGGTTGTTAATTAAAATTGTAGTTAATGAGCAATGGTCCTCTAAATTGAAAATCAGCAACTGAGAAGCATCAGCACTGTGCGGCATTCTTCAGGAGCGGTGCGGAATCGCGAGTTTTCGAACAAGCGGGACTAAAATTCTACTTCCGCGAGACTCGCGTTTTTAACGCTTCGATGTCGCACCGCGTCCGCGAACTTAACGCGAACTTAACGCGAATTTAACGCCAATTTTTACACGTCATCATCTAGTTGAAGTTGTAGAATAAGAAGATGTGTGCTACTCATGTATCGACGTTGACACGCTATCTACTGCTGTAGCTAGCCTATGTCGACAATGGCATAGCTACTTTGTTACCATGCCGCTAAAAGAATTGGATGCCGACGGCATGTCCGCAGTGGGGAGAGACGTCCTAAGCCTCCCACAGAAAAGCAAAAACGAGGAGGATTCAATCTTTAAGAGTCATTTTGGCACCGGCGCTCACATGATTGCACTCTTGTGGAACATGTTGCTGCCGCTCATTGATCTTAATGGAGCATTGCCAAAACATCTACTGTGGTTGCTTGTGTTCCTGAAAGTGTATTCAACAACAGCCGTCCACCGTGGAATTGTTGGCTGGCCAGACGCCAACACACATAGGAAGTGGTGCTGGTGTTTTTTGGAAAAGATTGCATCCTTGCGAGACGAAGTGATCAAATTGGAGGATCGTTTCGTGGGATGGGACTTCACAGCATCATGCCTCATGTCCATAGATGGCGTTGATTGCATGGTGAACGAGCCATGGTCGTTTGATAAGAAGTGGTTCTCTGAAAAATTCAATGGGCCGGGTGTGAAGCATGAGGTCGGGGTTTGCATCAAGACAGGGCACATTGTTTGGATAAATGGTCCATTCGAAGCTGGCAGCAAGAACGATTCAACAGTGTTCATTGAAACCTTGGCAGATTTGCTTTTAGATGATGAGGGTGTGGAGGTTGACGCTGGATACAAAGGCCACATTAAATTAAAAGCTCCAACTGTTGCTACAAGCCGTGTGGCCCGGAAACAAAAGAGTCAAGTGAGAGGAAGACATGAAAATGTGAACAGCAGACTCAAGATGTTCAATGTTTTGAACACACCCTTCAGACACACCAATCCACGAGACAAGATGATGCAAAAGCATGAGTGGTGCTTTCATGCTGTTGCTGTGATTACGCAGCTCCGATTTGCAAACGGGGAAGCATTGCTGTGCGGTGTCAATTGCGACGTGAATTATGATCAGAATGAACTTGTTAGCAGCAGCAGTAATTCTAAATAACAATCCTATGTTTTTGTTACATTGTAAATGGAATGCCACTGATTTTGTATTTTACTAATGTGTTTACAAGCTACAAAGATCATAGCAGCCCATCATTCATCACCGTTGTAGACATTGCGAAATTCTATCGTTGCAACAACCAACACCTTGTTTGCTTTTTGGATAGACTCGACAACGTCCAATGTGTCATCACTTCACAAACCCACATCAGCATCATCGTCAGTCTTTTTCTTTTTGGGGTCCGTTTGGTCGCCATCGACTTGAGAACTAGTGCGCTGCTTGCCACTGCCCGCAGGTCGCGGTCCGGTGCCAAGTTTCACGGCACGCCTAGACGTCATGGTCGCCTTCTTTTCCTGTTCAAGGGGCGCAACACTTCACAAAAGAAAGTGTAAGATGAAACGAATCAACGCAAACATGGATGCTTGAGCACAAAAACAACTTACCCGACGTATAGCTGGAGCACACACACGGATTTTCCCCTTGATGGAATTTGCACATCCAACAACTCCATCACAGGTGCATCGTCTACCTTCATGTCAAAATCGAAGGTGAGATGTCCATCGTCCCACACTCTACCATCCTCCTCGACAAGCTGCTGGTTTCTTTCTGACGTATCCATGGTGAGAGCATGCTCAGGTGGGAAGAGCATTTGGCCCGAGTCATCAATCGTGAACTCCGCCATCTGCTCTGCCATTTGGAACCACTCAGGCCAAGCCACGCGAAGCTTGAGAACCCTGGGAGTAACCCAAGTGACATCAATGTCTTGCATCTCCACTCCGTTGTGAAGGATCAAGCGAACAAGAACATGTGTGGAGGTGACACGAGTGGTATAATTGAATTGTCTGTGCATTCCGTAGGAAGTGGGGGCAGGCAATCCAGAAAAATCGTCGTCACTCTCCTCGGCAGCTGCCGAACGTGCAGCCGCAGCTGGCGGGGTGTCGGCCGTGACTTTGCTAGTGCGTCCACTGGCTTTTGGAGACTGCATGGTAGGAATAGGCAAACCAGGGGGAGTCAAAAAAGTTGCTTGAACTGGAAATGTTCCTGCTTTTGCGGTTCGGTCAAGCTGCGGAGGATTCGCAGCTTGGTTTTGCGCTTGAGGCGGATCGGGAGGGATTTCGTTGAGTTCAGCAAACTTTTGAGCTAAAGTTACCATTTGCTTTCCTCTGTGTCGGAACCAAGAAGCACTGCCCAAACTTGACAAGTAATTGGATGATCTCTGGTGGAAAACAGAACCAGCGTCGTTTGTGTCCCACCCTTGTTCACCGTTGGTGTGAATCCACTGGAAACAGTTCCAGCAAATGACCTTGTCGTGCCGTTGTAGCTTTTCCCAGCGCTTCAAAGGATCGTTGTTGGGGTCCGCTCTTCGACCTTTCTTTGATGCAGTGCGAGGCATGCGGCATCTGTGGTGGCTTGTCAACGCAGCAGCTACATGCTGTTGTTGAGTTTGACACGGCTCATTCTGCGAGATGTTGTGCACAAATTTCCTACTAGAAATACGGCTTCTGCGCGGTTGAATCAGAATTGCCACGTCTTCAACGACTAGAAATGTGACAAGGACGGTTCGTGTTAAGCTCGCGGCAAACTCGCGTTAAGTCCGCGCACGGATCACGTTATCGACTTTAACGCGAATTTAACGTCATTACGCGAATTTGCGCGCGAGGTTTCTTTCACGACTAAAACTCGTGATTCCGCACCGCTCCTGCAGAAGCGGCAAAATGTTCGGTACTCAAATGTACTAAGCTTACGAGTTATGACTTATGACCGCAGTTCAGAAAAAAGTTGTCAGATAGTTGACAGGTCGCCTACTGTAATCAATGGTCAGAGCAAAGTACACTAATTTGATTGTTCGAGTTCGTTTTCTAAATTCATGAACACATAATTGCCAAAGAATACTTAAACATCTGTGACATAGTGAGACAGTCAGATTACGGATGAACTACTCCGAATGCAACTGAGTCTTGGTATCCATACCGAAGAATGATAGTACCAGTACTGCTCCCAGAAGGCCAGAACTATTAGAGTATGTACCCCGACTACTGGAGTACGCACTATGTGCCAGTTGAGTGATAATACAGTATTCATTGACGAGAAATAGTACATTCCAAAGGATACTAGTACAATTGTGAGGGTCTGAGTTTTATTGTCTCCTTTCAACCAACTGAACCAAGTGAACAGTCAGTGGAAAAAAGAGGTGGGCATGAAAACGTGATCTTTATCTTCTTTCCGTCTGCCAAGCTACAGTTGCCCCCTTTTGACAGCAAACACATAATTTCGACTGAACAGAACGAACGTTTTGAAGACATAGCACTGAGAATATTTCTGCTCCTCTTTTACTCGACGAAAAGACTATACCTCATTCGCACATTACAAAGTCCATCCGAAACAAGTTACTACCATGCCCAACAATAAATCAACAGATCAGCAGGACGAGGTTCTGAAGGCGATTGCTTCCCATCAAAGAGCAAGCACTGTTTTGGACCAGAGAGAAAGTGCCATTGTGGAGGAGGTGGTGGGTCATTCTGAGTATGATCTAGAAGCAGCTGTGAATGAGACGCCGCCATCCTCAGCAGCAGCAGCGAATCCTACAGCAACAAGAGCAAGCGCCATGAGAAGCAGCAGAGGAAGAGCTGGTGCAAATACTAGTACCATGGATGACGATGATGCCCTGGCTGGACCCGAAGAATCTTTGTTTCTTCAGAAAGTTGTTCAGGCTCGTGGTGGTGGCTACTCAGATTCTAGTGGACCCGCCCCAGAAGCAACAAGTGCTCCTGGTGCAGTCTGTGTTGTCCCCTGTGGGAATGGAACACCAGTATTGAGTCCTTCCATTCTCGACAACGACATTGAAAGCAAAGCCTTGTCTTTCGAGTCTGCTGCCCCCAACAATAGTTTTAGGGCTAATTCAGGAGAGATGCAGCCGGGTGCCTATGCCCATGCCCCAGGTGGTGAGCCACCTGCGAGACAAGAGTCTACTACGGATCCCCTCTCCTTCACATCTGCCAATGATGACGACGACAATAACAGTTCTTTCAATGACATTTCCGTCGCGACACCTGAAGAATTCTACATGCTCACCAGTCTTCGATCCATCTTGTTGATGAGAAATCAAGGACTCGAAACAGACTTTTCCTATCCCGAAATCTTTCAGGATGGCCCCAACAAAATGGACCAGTTGGAAGCCTTGGGCTTTGTGTACAATGCCCACAATCGTGGTGGTTTGCCCACGGAGATTGGACGGCTGACCAATCTTGCGGTAATTCTCATGAGCGCCAGTAATCAAGACCCGCAGCCGCTCCCGACCGAAATCGGTCTTCTCACAAAGTTGACCTATCTGGCAGCAGGTAGAAACGTGAGTGATGATATGCTAGTTCATGTTGTGGTGCCTATATCGTGCTACCGGATAACCCTTTGGTACAAATCTTTAGTATTGGAGGAGAAGTTGTGTCTCACACACAACTATTTGTTGCTTTATTCTATAACTTTCAATCAAATAGCAATATACCGGACAAATACCAACCGAACTTGGTCTCCTTCATTCCACTCTGGAGCAAATGATGATCAATTTCAATGTATGTTCTTTTTTGCCCCCGCAGTGTTGTCCTCGGTATGTAGGTAAACATTGATTCTAACTTTCTTTTGGATTATCATGTTTGCCCTTACTTACAGGAATTGACCGGAAGTATACCTTCAGAGCTTGGGCTCTTGACAAAAATGACATCGTTGTATCTAGATGAGAACCAATTGTCTGGATCCATACCCGACACTGTTTGGGATCTAGCAGCGCCCTTGGAGAAAATGGCATTGACCGGGAACAGTCTCTTGTCAGGGATGATCCCGGAAACGGCTTGTTCTTCTATCCCAGTGTTGGAGTTTGATTGCTCCACTATTTTTTGTGGCTGCAGTGCTTGTGACTGCTCGGCCGGTAGCAACAATGCGACTACGAGATGATGATGATGATGAGCAGGGCCAGTATCTAGCTAGCTAGAGCACGCAACATTTTGCGCTGTGGTTTGTTCCATATAGTGTTCAGAGTCACTCGAAAGGAAGAATGATGCGGTTTTCTTGTCGCCTTCAGAGCCAGGCGGACTTCGACTTACATAATTAACTTTGCAAGTTGTTTTATAACAAACAAGAGGTGTTGCTATCATCTATTACTATACTATGAGCACTTACTAGCTGGAGATAAGTGCTGCTTGCTGGCTGCCCGTAGGTACAATTGTACCTGATAGTGGGAGGGAGCCTTACTGTGTGACTTCGCGGGGACAACAATGCTGCGCGAAAGCAGGCAAAATACAAAAGATCGCAGCTTTGGAAAAGCGCGCAACTGTGCGTCTTCTTCTCTTCTTCGTTTGTATGAAGAAAAGAGTAGGACGCAACTTGTGTAAATAACCATACCAGATGCCCGATCTTAAGCACGAATGACACTGTTATTAGGGACAACATGGACTTCACATAGATATTCGATTTCACCAGATATTCAAAGATTTTGATCGCCCCATTTTTTCTCGATGATCATTTTGAACCAGATGGTTGGATCCGTGGATCCTACTCTATTAGAGGTTTAACTCCACCAGCACCTTGTGTAATAACACAAGGCAATCCTTTTGGATCGTTAGCCAGCAACAAAAACAAGTAGCTAGCTAGAGTAGGAGTAGCAATAAGTAAAGAATTACCAGTAGCTAATAGCTTGAAACTATTATCTAGCTAGTTACGCGTCGGTCGGTCATTCTGATAACTGGCGAAACTCATGCAGTGATAGTGTATCCCCTGAAGTAATACATTGATAATTCAGAAAGAGCCCATTATAAGAGTAACAATACGAACAGTTGTTGTTGTCGATTGGGTTTCTTTCCAGCAGCACCGAAGGCTGTAAAGCCAGTGATCAATATTCATACAACAACAACAACAACAACGAGACATATCCTTGAAGTGGTTATCAAAAACCACCTGTAGAAAACAGCAATACGAGAAAGAACACTAGTAGTAGTAGGTAGTACAATGAGGACACCGCTGCTACTGGCGGCCCTCCTGGTGCTGCTGTCGCTGACCTGGGCTCAGGCTGATTTTGGCTTGCTGCGAGGGAGCGATAGCAGCATTGGCGGGAATGGTAGCAATGAAGAGGCTCAACGGTCGACACCGACAAGCCCAGAGACAGAGGGAAGTGGGCTCCGTGGGAGTGGTAGTGAGCCCACAGCAAAGTCCTCTTCTTCCTCCATGACTGCCCCAAAGGTCAAGTATCGAGAACCAGGTCAACAAACACGACGCGAAAAGCGATGTCCCGAGGAAAAGCTAGAGGTTTGTGGCCATGGACAGGGAAATCTTGTCTGTGAATACAGCGACCAACGCAACCTATATGCCACACGATGTGTGCGACAAAACAAGATGTCGCTTCATCTCCAGCTACACCCCAACAATTATTGTGGCACGTGCCAACGATGCTTTGACGATTCGGAAGAATTGCGACTTGCTGTCAAACAGTATATTGACAATTCGACGCAATACACTGCCGTTGCCAAGAACTATGGTTGGCCTATCAATAAATGGTGCGTTGGTAAGATTACCGACTTTTCCCGTCTCTTTGCCAATGAACGCAAGTTTAAAGACGAGCTCGGTGATTGGGACGTGAGTCAAGCGATCAACATGAGTGGTATGTTTCAGTCGGCCTTTTCCTTTAATGCCGATTTGAGCCTATGGAAGACCGACCGTGTGGTGGATATGACGAGTATGTTTGATGGTGCCCATGCGTACGACCAATCATTGGCGACTTGGAATACAGAACGAGTCACGTCCATGAAGAAAATGTTTCGTGTCGCCAAAGCCTTTGACCAAGATCTTAGTTCGTGGAAGACGGGGAATGTACGGGACATGTCATACATGATGTATCGTGCCCATGGCTTCCAGTCTCCCATGCCATCCAATGTTTCCAGCCTTCAGGATATGAGCTATCTCTTTGCTTTCACAAGACGATTCAATGACAGCAGCATCGTAGAGTGGGATGTCTCAAGAGTCCAATCCATGCGAGCAGCCTTTCAGAATACAGTATCGTTCTCACAGGATTTGAGTGCTTGGAATGTGGCCAAGGTGCAGGATACATCCTTTATGTTTTATCGGGCGATGGGATTGCAGCAAGATGATGTGAAAGAAAGAGCCATTGTGAAGAAGTGGGACTTATCCAATATCAGACTGAAGCAAAATATGTTTACCTTCGCGGAAGCGGCACTGAATGCAACAACAGTGCCCCAAGATGGTGTCGCACATCCATCATATGACGGGTCCAGTATGGCTCAAACGGAGAATGCATGAATTTAGGAGAGCTCGATTTCTAGTAGAGCGGTTGTGCCCTGGCCATGCCCCCCTGTCATTTCTAATAAAGGAGTTGGAACAGGGGCATGCACAATACGATCCTAGCTAGTTGACAGAATATATAAACATTATGGTACAAAGGATTTCATGATTTTGCTAGATAGGATGGTCTTTGGGATTCATTGCTACTAGTGGTATTACGGTAGCTACTAGCTAGTTCTTGGTATTTGATTGGAATATTTACAGTCCGCCACCCGGTGGTGATTGGCCCACCTCCTGTGCTTAGTCGATTGGAAGATCTTGGTGCTGGACAGGTAAGGCAACAACAGCTTTCCTCCCCGAGGTCGAACCATGTACGACTTCTCTTTTCTAAAGTTTTGGTTGAGGAGGTTTCTGCTTTGTCGTTTGATAGAGAATGGTGAAGCCTAATTGTATCTACATATCAAGTTTTGAAAAATTATAGCGCAAGGTAGATGAAAAAGATTCAGTACTGAATGAGGCTTTCTGCCAGCCTCATGCCAACCTCATGGGCCGACAAATTGTCCACATCCCATTTCAGAGCGGTGTTGAGTTTTTCAAAGTAATGGCTTCTCCTTTTGGCAGATGTTCTGGTTGAACGCTGATATGGATGAAATTCTCTATCTCCGCATTGAGTACTTGTGTCCACCGCAAGTTCGCTCTGGCCCATTATTTTCAAGATCGGAATGTAATCTAGCGACAGCTTTTCATCCAATTCGTCAGGGAGGCAGGACGGTTTAGATCTCGACGCACCCACGCCAAGGAGGCCATCACAGGGACAAACCTTGCAAAGCAAATCAAAAAGTTCCCTAGCCCTGGCCCTTGTTCGACATTGCAATAACTGTCGCTTCAATGGCGGGGGCGAACTATACCTATACTTCTCGGCATCAACAAGAATAGATGGAAGAGAAAGGAGCGAAGGAGGTGGAGACATAGGAAGCAAAAAGTCCTCGTCAGACTTCGGCGACTCGGAGGAGGGAACCCAGAAGGCGAAACCACACGAATCTCCGCTGCTTTTCAGCTCCTCTTCTAGGGTGCTCGCATCGCTTCCTGCAGCATCGACCAATGCAAATTGACCTCGACCTGTTGCCTCTAACCTCTTCAACAAGTATCGCTCGCGAGCGCTGAATCTATTCGACACGAAAGTCTCGGCATCGCCATAAAAACACGCAGTATCTTTCCACCCCATCAGAATTAGGCGTTGCTCGCTGCACCTGCAGAGGAATTACATCAAAAAATGAATTAGCACAACGAGAAAGACAGTACAAGTGCCACAATCAGCCCACACGTACTGCGTCGAGTTTCCGTGACCTGATAACTTCGAAGAATCTGTTAAGAAGGTAGAACCCTCAGGTGTAAAGCGATAGCCGAATCCAGGGGAGGGGCCGCTCAAGAACGGGAGGCCAACAGCTCCTTCAGAAAGGTGCAGCGCATCACTAGTTAATTCCAAATCTCGTGCCACGGATTCCATGTCAGCAACTGCTTGCTCCCTCAATTTTGGCGTCGCTTCTGTTGCTGTTGCCGGGGAAACACTTTCAATGGAGGTTGTTGCTTTTTTTGTCACAACAACTGTATGAATCTCTCTTTGGGCGTCGCTAATTAGCGGGCACGCCGCTCGACCACTAGCAGCAGCAAAGAGATGGAGCTCCAGGTACATTTTTCTCAGATCACATCTGCAAAATTCTGCTAGCAGGTGAAAAGCACCATCGGCATCTGTCTCTTCCTTGCCTCGGAGCTCCATGCCCTCAAGCCTAATAATTGATTGCAATTTTGTAACCACATCTTTTGTAGAAGGTAATGAAGTCCTCACGTGGAGGATTGGGAGGGATGTTGCTCTAAGACCCCTTGGAAAGCAGTTGCTCGTCAAAAATATTGGGCATTGTGCCTTTCGCTGCAAAGTTAAAAGGGGTAAGAGAAAGAGCGTAGCACATGCACAGCATGCAAAGCACTAGAATACTTACGCTTAGACTTTGCAAGCCCGACCAAAAACCACTATCATGATGCTCAAAGATGATGTCCACTACGCGAACAAAAGGTATTCAGACGCAATTCTTGGGTTTTCAAAGAGACATTTGCACACATGTTCTTACCTTCGTCAATCAATATGATACTAAGGGAACTAGTAGTTTGATCTCTCCTCTCGCAGTCGCCATTTTTCTCAAACGGACCGGGTTTGGCAAAGAGGCCCTTTTTCTGTAACATGGCTACTGAAGAATGGCTTTGTGTTGCCTCCTCCAGCGCATTTTTGAGTGATACACTCCCCCGTTCATCTGACGTGTTCAACTCAAGGACTTGGCAATTGCAGTGTCGGGCAACTGCATGCACAAGGCTGGATTTACAACTACCAACAGGTCCTTCGACAAGGCAGATGCTCCCAAGACCCTCTTCTTCGTCGTCCGTCCACAAATCTTCATCGTCGCAAAGAAACGATTTCTTCTTTTTCTTCTTCGACTGCTGCTTCAGCGCTGCCTGCCGCTCTGCCATTCGTTCGTTAGCTTGTTGCCTTTTCGCCATCCACTCCCTGACCCATGAAACAAGTTCCTGTGCCGCCGACTTATTTTGACTGCCACAAATATCTTCCAGATTTTGAAAGTATTTGTCCACCCACAGCCCTGGCTCAACAGAATTAGATTCGGTACAGACCAAGAGCTTGGCCAATTCACCCTGTATATATGGTTCATCAAACATAGTTTCATCGGGGACAACAGCGTCTGTTAAATATTCCGTCATGGTTGCAGGAGAAGCATCGAGTTCCCATTCCATTGATACGCCAGCGTGTCGAAGAGCGATTCCCGCCTTTCGCAATTGCTCGGTGTCTAGCAGAGGGGCGCAGCCTTCCATGTAACGTTCTCGTTTTCCAACTGGACAGGGAATATAGGATGAAAGAGGAAACCGAGGGCAGGTGAAACCACCTTTTTCCTCTCTTGCCACAATGGTTTTGGCGGCTCGGGATTGTTTGGTTGTATTTATTTGCAAAGAGGTAGCAGCTTGCCTCTTGCGTTGTCCCATTGGTTCTCCCTCGCTTTCTGCCTGTGCAGGTTTTGTAGATTTTTGGAAGATTGCTGCAAGAGGTGCTTTTATTGTTGTGCTTTGTGTGGATGAACTTTTTGTAGATGCAGATTTTTTTCTCGCATTGGCTACCATTGGCTCGGACTTTGAGTTTTGTAAGGGCTTTGTGAAAAACGGATGAGTTGCAGTTGCCTTCTTCTGGCGTTTCTTTCTGCCTTCCTCCTCCTCTTGCTGCTTTTGGAGACACTCCTCTTCGTGACGACAAGCCTCGTTGAAGTCGTCGAAGGCAGCCACCTTGCAAATGTCACACCGCCAGCGCACTTTAGTTTCTGTCCGCCCGGGGGCACTTGGAACACCATCGTGATTGCTCATCATTCAATTAGAAAGCCTTCTTCCTATTGCAGTTATTCGAGAGCGAGCGTGTGCATCAGTAGCTAGATAAGTAGCTTGTGTCCTTCCCAGGATTTTGTTATTGAGTCAATACGGTCATTGGGTGAAAGCTGCTGGCTGCTACCAATGCTGAGAGTGGGTGAAAGCTGTTGGCTGCTACTGCTGCTGGACTGTGACGATTCAAGACGGAGAGCCCTAGCTAATTAACTTCTAATGAATTGTTGCTTTAGCCCCATCAATGCAACAAATAGATTCTATTATTGACGTATTCTTAAGGTCAAGACGGATAGTCGGTGAAAGCTGTTCGCTGCTACTCAACTGTACAGCTACCAGTACTGTAGGTGGTGCACGAGTATTGCAGTGCTGCTACTATTAATTTTGTACAGATATCGTACCAGTACTGTTAGTGATGTTCGTCGTATAATACAATAATACGTATTATACTGTATTTTGGTATTATACACCGTATTATACGATCCTTGAAACACAGGTCGTATTAATGGTAAAATACATGACGCACATCATGCAGCATTTTAGTGACATGCACCGTTTTGGCCCCAAAAATACACAATTAGAGCCTGAAGCCCACCCTGCCACACCAAATGAGTGCATTGGGACCCTGAACATCAACAATCACAACAAAGTCACCATTTTGAATTGATGCTGCAAGGCAACAAGGCGCGCCATGCGCCAACACGCACTTGGGAGGCTGAAAATGATGCAGGTCAGTTTGGGCTAAATTGGCCTTGTTTTGATCAGACGTTGGAAGTGCCAACAAGCTCCACCTTCCTTTTAATGTTCGGTGTGTTGGTTGATCAATTTTTAATGCTTTTGGGCCACTGGGAGGGCCTGATGTAGCTGCATTGGCAAGGAGTGGAGGTAAAATACGAAAAACACACATAATGCGCATAACACATCAAAATACGTATTACACATCGTTTTATACACTCCCGACCATTAATACACGTATAATACCATCACTACCTTTTACAGTACATAAACTATTAAGGGCGAGGATTTAATAAAGGCATTTGCCAAGATGTCGTTAAGTGCGCCAGGCCCTACAGTAGGAAGTTGGGAGCGTCGATAAAAACTGCGGCACTCGGAGTAAACAGCTGTCCCACTATCCTTGGGGTAGTAAAAACAAGAGAAAACCTTGATACAACACAGCAGCACATTGATAAATACACCCTTCCATCCACTACCTTCCAGCCACACTGCTATCAGTTATAATAGTAGTTCGTAGCACATACTGTATATGGACCAATAGTTATGTTGACATGACTACTACTAGCGTTCTCTCCTCTATGGAAATGGATCCGTCCAAGCAGCTCGAGCTTGCAAAGGAACAAAGAGAATCGTTCCAGCGGAAGTTCCAAGCAGCCAGAGGCGGGAATTTTTTTTCTGCACCTGCTCCAGTAATGGGAGTAGATCTACTGGTAGCGGCGCATGTAGAGGGACAGACTTGTAGTGACGATGTAGGGGATGATCTTTCCTGTGGAAGCGATGACACGGTCAAGCGAGGAAATCTCGACAATAGCAAGGATGGCCGCGACAGTCACGACATGAAACTCAAGGACGTCAGGAATAAGATAGCTCCCTGCTTGTCCCAAATTTACAACCCCCTACTAGGGACCAATTCACTAGCTTGCACTAGCTCAAGCGCATGCAAAAAAACTTCCAAGATGGAAGGCGAGGCGAAAGATGAAAGCTCTGCTAATGAGAAAGAGGAAGGTCTCAAGGGGGAGAAAGGAACGGCACCATCCACGACGCAAATTATTGGTGCACATTTCTTGACAGACGCAGTTACACTCACTGAAATCGCCCTAAGTATAGAGATGTCTTCTTCCAGTGATGACAACACTTCCAGTGATGACAGCAGCTGCAGTGAGGACAGTACTTCCAGTGACGACAGCATCTTCGAGGCGTCAGAACTAGAACAGGAACCCACATTGGCAATGTCCCCTGTGAAACTGAGTGAAGCTGAAAATAATTATATGCCTTCCAAGGGACGTAGCTTGAGCAGTGAAGCTTTGAATTTGATGCGCCGGATAATTGTCCCAAGTCAAGCAAAGGCCCCTCCCAGCGACGTCAGCACCTCAGAGACATCCGATCGGGAACCAACACTGACATTACCACCCGGGAAAGTGAGTGAAGCTGAAGAGAAACACATGTCTTCCATAGGTCGTAGCTTGAGCGGTAAATCTTTGAACTTGATACGCCGGATAATTGCCCCAAGTCAAGCAAAGTCCCCTCCTAGTGACGTCAGCACCTCAGGGACATCCGAGCGGGAACCAACACTGACATTACCGCCTGGGCAAGTGAGTGAAGCTGAAGAGAAACATATGTCTTCCAAAGGACGCAGCTTGAGCGGCACATCTTTGAATTTGTTACACCGGATAAAGGGCACCAGGCGCAAGAAGACAAAGGCCCCTTCCAGTGACGTCAGCGCCAAGGAGGATACAGGACCCAGACCAACACTGGCACTGCCCCCTGGGAAAATGAGTAAAGCGGAAAAGAAATATATGTCTTCCAGCGGTCGTAGTTTGAGTGGTGAAGCTCTGAATTTGATGCGCCGGATAACACCAGGGATTGGCACCATTAGCAAGAAGGCAAGCGCTCCCAGCTTAGCCGACTTTTTCCCAAGCACCGATTTTAGACTGGAGGAAGTTCCTGCTGCAGAAGACAATGACCTACCTTTCCCTTCTTCTCCCGCTCTACTAAATGCCATGACAGGGAGTCGCTCTGCTGATTACGAAAACGAAGTCCCGCCTTCCCCATCCCAAGAGGAGGAAGAAGAAAGGGAGGGGAAAAGGAAGATACTCCAGAAAAAGTGGAACAGTTTAACTTCCGATATAGTCAAGAGTCCACGTTCGCCACCGTCCGTAGCTCAAAATGGATGCCCCCTTCCGTCCCCGCAAGACGATGCTACAGAACGCCAAAGGAGGAAAGCTGTCTCTTATACACATCTGACGCTGCCGACGAATAGAGAGGTGTAGATCTCGGTGGTCGCCG
>ENA-ORBV01003447-ORBV01003447.1-microbial-mat-metagenome-genome-assembly--contig:-NODE-3447-length-31587-cov-6.575976_pt1 | contig 31587 bp, 26 predicted proteins | sample MGYA00237777_ERZ505514 | MGnify/ENA primary metagenome ERZ505514 (study PRJEB26160, sample SAMN06269048) | microbial mat metagenome | isolation source: Oligotrophic lake microbial mat | place... | reverse complement strand
GAGCTTTGCCATGCTGGGCGACCTCAACATTGCCGAGCCCAAGGCGCTGATTGGCTTTGCCGGCCCGCGCGTGATCGAACAGACCATCCGGCAGAAGTTGCCCGACGGTTTCCAGCGCAGCGAGTTCCTGCTCGAACGCGGCATGTTGGACCTGGTGGTGGATCGGCGCGAGCTGAAGGCCACGCTCGAGAAGACGCTCCGGTTCATGGGCAGGTGACACCGCACGAACGGCTGTTCGCGCTCGAACAGTTCGGCATCAAGCTGGGGCTCGACAACATCCGCGCCATCCTGGCGGCCCTCGACCATCCTGAACGCGCGTGGCGCTCCATTCACATTGCCGGCACCAACGGCAAGGGCTCGGTCGCGGCCATGGTCGAACGCGGGCTGCGCGCCGCGGGACTGAAGACCGGACGCTACACCTCCCCTCACCTCGACGTGATTGAAGAGCGGGTCGCCATCAATGGTGAATCGGTGGATCGGGCGACGTTCGCCGCCGCCATCGCCGTGGTGTTCAACGCCGTGGCCGACGGCACCCGGGCTGGCACGCTGACGGTGATGCCGACCTTCTTCGAGGTGTCGACCGCCGTCGCCTTCGAGATTTTCCGTCACGCCAAGGTCGATGTCGCGGTGATCGAAGTGGGCCTGGGTGGCCGTTTCGACGCCACCAACGTGCTGGCGCCGGAGCTGACGGCGATCACCTCCATCGCTTTTGATCACGAACGTCATCTCGGCAACACGCTGTCGCAGATCGCCTTCGAGAAGGCGGGAATTGCCAAGCCAGGTACGCCGCTGGTGGTGGGACGGATGCCGGTCGAGGCAGCGCTGCGCATTGCCGGCGTGGCCGCCGAGGTCACCGCTCCGTTGATCGACGCCCACACCAGGACGACCGACCGACGTTATCCACCGCTCAAACTGGCCCTGTCTGGACGTCATCAACTGGACAACGCCGCAGTGGCCATCGCGATTCTTGAAACCTGGTCGGCGCGCATTTCTCCGGTGGCGACCAGCGCGATCGTCACCGGGCTGACCGATTGTCACTGGCCGGCGCGGCTCGAGTGGCTGCACCTGCCGGATGGCACCGAGCTGCTGCTCGATGCCGCTCACAATCCGGCCGGCGCCGAGGCCTTGGCGACGTATCTCGACGACACCGGCCAGGCGCCGCTCCCGATCGTCCTGGCGGTCATGGAAGACAAGGATCTTGCTGGCATGGTGACGCCGTTGTTGCGGGTGGCGTCGGGGTTTGTGGCGACCACCGTGCCGAACACTCGCGCGCGAACCGCGGACAGTTTGGCGGCCGCGCTGCGGATTCTCTCGCCCGAGCTGCCGGTCGAAGTTGAGGCCGATGGCCAGACGGCGGTCGCGACCGCCCTTGCTCGCTCCAGGCGAGCGGTCGCCGCCGGGTCAATGTTCCTGATCGGTCCGCTGCGCGCGCGGCTCCTTGCTGGCGGCGCCTCGGTCCGGCACTGGTAACCCCATTCTGGTATTCTCGATTTCATCCCGTGCGGTTCCGCCTTCCATTCGTCCTGACGTTTGCCATCCTGATGACCACCTTGGCGCGGCCCGCGCACGCGCAGGTCGTGCCTGGTTGGAACACCAAGCAGTTTGCCCTCGAACGGATTGATGCCGACCGCATCCGCCTGATGCGTGAGGTGGAGATCGAGGGCGACCCGGGCAGCGTCAACGTGGGCCAGAAGTTCTTCGCCGACGATCTCGAAATGAACCTGAAGACCGGCGATCTGACGGCCCGCGGCAACGTGGTCTTTCAGACTCCGACCTCGCAGATCTCGGCTGAATCGGTGGTCTTCAACACCAAGACCAAGCTCGGGACCTTTACCAACGCCACCGGCATTGCCCAGCTCGGCGAGCGCGGCCGCCAGAACCAGAGCATGTTCGGCACGCTGGAACCCGATGTCTATTTCTACGGCACCGAGATCGAGAAGGTTGGCGCCGACAAATATCGCATCAACAAGGGCGGCTTCACCACCTGCGTGCAGCCAACGCCGCGGTGGGAGATCGTGGCTGGCCGCGCCACGGTCAACCTCAATGACTATGTGGTGATGCGCAACGCCGTGGTGCGCGTCAAGAACGTGCCGGTGTTCTACCTGCCGATCATGTATTACCCGATCCAGGAAGACGGCCGGGCCACCGGAATTTTGCTGCCCACTTACGGCACGTCGACCTATGCCGGATCGTCGATCAGCAATGCATTCTTCTGGGCCATCAACCGCAGCCAGGATTTGACGGTCTTCCACGATTTCTTTTTCACCGGCAGCACGGGCGTTGGCGGTGAGTATCGCTACCTGTTCGGGCCGCGGTCGCAGGGCAATTTTCGCGCTTATCGGCTGGACCAGAAGGCCCTCGTGCTCAACGGCAGCACGCAGCCCGCGCGCAAGAGCCAGAACTTCATCGGTGGCCTCAACCAGGGCCTGCCGCTTGGCCTCACCACCCGCGCCACCGTCAATTACGCGACCGACATCACGACGCAACAGCTCAATAGCAACGACTTCCGCGATGCGACCACCAGCCAGCGCACGCTGAACGGCGCGATTTCTGGCGCGTGGGCGGGCCTCAGCGTGAACACGATCTACGACCGTCAAGAGGTCTTCTACAACGCCACCGATTCGCAGGTGCTGGGCCGCGGGCCGGGGTTCAATGCGAACTACAGCGGTCGCAAGCTGCCGATCATTCCCGCGTACTTCTCACTGACGTTGGATGCGGCCAACATGCTGTACATCGGCAACTCCGCGAGAACAGTCGCCGGCCAGCCGGTCAAGACGACGGTCGACAGGAGCCTGAACCAGGTGGACCTGCTGCCCACGCTGCGGGTGCCGCTCAGCACGCTGCCGTTCCTGACCGTCAATGCCACGGTGGGTTACCGCACCACGTACTTCAGTGAGAGCCTGGCCAGTGACCTGAAGACGCAGGTCGAAGAGGCGGTGACGCGACGTTATGCCGACATGCGGGCCGACATCGTCGGGCCGGTGTTCTCGCGTGTGTTCAATCCGAACAATGCGTTTGCCGAGCGCATGAAGCACACTATCGAGCCCAACTTCTCGGTGCAGCGCCGGACCACCATCGACAATCAGGACCGCGTCCCAAACGTTCAGGGCCGGTATGACCGCATTATCGGCAACTCCACGCAGCTGACCTATGGTCTCGCCAACCGACTGCTGGTGCGCAAGCGGGCGGTCGAAGGCGCGCAGGCCGGCTCGCCGCAGGATCTGCTCAATGTCTCGATCCGCCAGAGCTACTACTCTGACGAGACGGCGAGTCAGTTCGACCCAGCCTACGCCAACAATCAGGGCCGGCCGCCCAGCCCGTATTCGCCGATCACCCTGTCGGCCAAGGCGGTGCCAACCCAACCCATGACGGTCGACTTCCGGCTGGATTACGATCCGCGGACGGAGGCGGCCATCAAAGTCCTCGGCTATGGGCTGAACGGCGCCTACCGCAGCAACATGGTTGAGACCTCGGCCGGCTGGAGCCGCCAGAACTATGGCACCTCGTCCTCCAGCAACTTTCTGCAGCAACGCACCCAGCTGCGACTGAGCGGCGGCAAGTACGGCGGCACAGTCGAGTTCAACTACGACATCGCGCGGTCGACCCTGCTCAACCACCGCTATATCGCGTTCTACAACGCCCAGTGCTGCGGGATCTCGTTCGAATACCTCGCCTACAACTACGTGCCCACCACCAACTTCCCGATTGGCCAGAACCGGCGGTTCAACATGTCGTTCACGCTGGCGGGCGTCGGGTCCTTCTCCAACTTCTTCGGGGCATTTGGCGGTCGGACGTATTAAGATCCTCTGCTGTCAGGCAGGCATCTTTCTCAGGTTGGTAAGCGAACGATGATTAAAGTTCTCGTCACCGGCGGCGCCGGTTTCATTGGCAGCAACTTCGTGCGCTATGCGCTGCAGACCCATGCCGACTGGCACGTCACCAACCTCGACAAGCTGACCTACGCCGGCCGCAAGGAAAACCTGCACGATGTGATGGACGATCCCCGTCACACGTTCGTGCACGGAGACATTCTCGATGCGGCGGTGGCCGGACCGCTGGTCGAAGCTGCCGACTACGTCGTGCATTTCGCCGCCGAGACGCACGTCGACCGCTCGATTATGGCGGCCGGCGACTTCATCAAGACCGACGTCGAAGGCTCGTTCGTGCTGCTCGAGGCGGCGCGTCGCAATCCCGGGCTGAAGCGATTCATCCAGATCTCGACCGACGAAGTCTACGGCAGCGTGCCCGAAGGTTCGAGCACTGAAACCGACGAGTTGCGTCCGCGCAATCCGTACGCCGCCAGCAAGGCCGGCGCCGATCGCCTCGCCTACAGCTATTGGGCCACCCATGACGTGCCGGTGATCGTCACGCGCGCGTCGAACAACTACGGCCCGTACCAGTTCCCCGAGAAAATTCTGCCGCTGTTTGTCACCAACCTGATGGACGACTTCCAGGTGCCGCTCTACGGCGACGGCGGCAACATCCGCGACTGGCTGCACGTGCTCGATCACTGCCGCGCGCTCGACCTGCTGCTGCATGACGGCAGCAACGGCGAGGTCTACAACATCGGCGGCGGCAACGAAGTAAAGAACATCGACCTGACGCACGCCGTGCTGAAGCAGATGCAGAAGCCGGTGTCGCTGATCAAGCCAGTGGCCGATCGCAAGGGTCACGACCGCCGCTACAGCCTGGGCACCACCAAACTCGAGGGCATGGGCTGGAAGCCGCAAGTACCTTTCGAACAGGGCCTCCACGACACCGTGGCGTGGTACCAGGCCAACGAGTGGTGGTGGCGACCGATCAAGGAACGCGACCCCGCCTACAAGGCGTACATCGAAGCGCAGTACGGCAAGCGCGGCTGATGTCCAGCGTCCTTGTCACAGGCGCGGCCGGCTTCGTCGGCAGTCACCTGCTGGACTTGTTGTCGCAGGAGAATGTCGAGCTCACCGCCTGGCAGCGTCCTGGTGTCGAGCCACTGCTACATCTCGAGGGTGTCCACTGGGACACGGTCGAGATGCACGATCGCGACGAGGTGCACGCCGCCCTCCGGACGCTGAACCCCTCTGCGGTGTATCACCTCGCCGGCGTCCCGCACGTCGGCGACTCCTGGGGCCACACCCGGGAGACCTTCGCCGGCAACGTGCTCGCCACCCATCATCTGTTCGACGGACTGCGCCGCAGTGGCCTGGCACCACGCGTGCTCATCACCAGTTCAGCGACGGTCTATTCGCCTGCCGACCACGCCCTGCGTGAAAGCGACAACGTGTTGCCGAACAATCCCTACGGCACCAGCAAACTGGCGCAGGAGATGGTCGCCATGCACGCGTGGCAGGACGATGGCATCCCGGGGTTGATCGCGCGGGCCTTCAATCACGTCGGCGCCCGCCAGGCGCCGTCGTTCCTGGCGCCCAGCCTGGCGCGGCAGATTACCGAGATCGAGAAGGGCGTCGTCGAACCCGTGCTGAGGGTCGGCAACCTCGAACCGAAGCGGGACATCATGGATGTCCGCGACACCGTCCGCGCGTATCGCGCGATGATGCAATCGGCCACACCGGGCGTACCCTACAACGTCTGCTCCGGCCGGCCGGTCGCGGTGAAGGACCTGCTCGACCTGTTCGTCTCGCATGCACGGGTGCCGATTCGCGTGGAACAAGACCCGTCACGGCTGCGGCCCAATGACACCCCGCTCATCCTCGGTGACCATACCAAGCTGACCGACGACACCGGCTGGACGGCGGCCATTCCACTGGATCAGACCGTCGAAGACCTGCTCGCCTACTGGCGCGGTCGTTAAAAATCATTTCTCGTTGGCAGGAGAACACACGGCGAAATAATAGCCGCGATGGCGGACTTGACGCCTTGCCTGACGCCAAGCGCCGGGCCATGGTCATGCACCTGCAAGACGGCACGCGTGACCACTTCATGGCCCTGCTGGCGCGTGAGTATCCGCACCTGGTCGATCGCTACGAGCACCTGTATGCGGGGAAGTATGCGCGGAAGGACTACACCAGGCAGGTGGACGAAGTGGTGTCGCTGATGCGGGCGCGCTACCTGCCTAGGGCGCGGCGCAGAGACGAGCGACAAGGCCGGCGATCACTGCCGCGCGCGGCGCCAAAGCGTCGATCTCCACGTGCTCGTGCAGCGCGTGGGCGCCGTCGCCGACCGCGCCAAAGCCATCGAGCGTCGGCACGCCGAGTGCGGCGGTGAAGTTGCCGTCGGAGCCGCCGCCCGCGCTGCCCTCTTCCAGCGTCAGTCCCATATCCTTCGCCACGGCTTGCGCCGCCTCGAACAGGCGGATCACATCCGCAGTGCGCTCCAGCGGCGGTCGGTCGAATCCACCGGTCACGGTCACGTGCGCGCCAGGAAGGTGTGGCGATAACGCCTTCATGACGCGCTCCACCCTATCCGCGTCAGCGCGCGTGACCGCCCGGGCGTCGATGATGGCGCGGGCCTCGGCCGGCACCACGTTGGCGCGCGTGCCACCCTCGATCACCCCAACCGTCACCGTGACGCCACTCGCCGGATCCTGGAGGTCGTCGATGGCGATAATCTGCCGCGCCAACTCGCGCACCGCGCTGATGCCCTTGCCGGGATCCAGTCCGGCATGGGCCGACACGCCACGCACCCGCATCTCGAACTGGCCCACGCCCTTGCGGCTGGTCTTCAATCCGCCACCCGGCAGCGATGGCTCGAACACCAACACAGCGGCGCTCCGTTTCGCTTCGGCCTCAATCAGCGCGCGCGACGTCGTGCTGCCAATCTCCTCGTCAGTCGTCCACAACATCACGACCTGGCAATCGTTCAGTCCACCGGTATCCAGTACCGCCCTGGTAGCTAACGTGGCCAACCCGATGCCGGCCTTCATGTCGAACACCCCGGGACCGTACAGCCGGCCAGCCTCGCGCTTGAGCGGCATGGTCGCCAACTGGCCGATCGGCCACACCGTATCGAAGTGGCCAAGCAGCAGGATCTGACGGGAACCGCTGCCGAAACTGGCGCGAAGGTGATCCCCAGCGGTGGACGAGCTAACCCGCGTGACTGCGCCACCCAGCGCTTCAAGCCGCGACGCCAGCTCAGCCCCACAGCGATTGACCGCGCCGGGATCGTCGCTCGGCGATTCGATGGCGACCAGCGCCTCGATAAAGTCGAGCAGCCAGTCGCGCTGAGACGAGCAATAGTCGAGGAAGTGGGTGGCCATGGACGATGGGTTCTATAATAGTTCTGTGAATCGACTGGCCCGGAGCTTCGTGTTGAGCCTGCTGGCGGCAACGGCGACGACACTGTCGGCGCAAACCCCGCAGCCGTTCCCGCGCCCGAACACGCCGTCGACGCAGAAACCAGCCGCGCCGAACACACCTCCGCCACCTGCCGCACCGGCACCAACCTCGGCACCGCAGGCACCGTCGGCACCCCAGACACCGGCAAGCGGAGCACCCACCGAAGCGATGCTGGGCGCGCCGCTCTATCCGTCAGCGGTCTACCTGACCTCGTACGATGCCGGCCGCGGCCAGCGTTTCTACCTGTATGGGGTTAACGTCCCCTATGCAGAGCTGGTGACGTATTACAAGACCGTGTTGAAGCAGAAGGGCGATGTATTGTTCGAGGCGCCGCCCACGCACCAGTTTGAAACCGGCCGCTATCGCGACGAATCGATGGCGTTCGCGCCGAGCCTGACGATCAAGGACTACACCTACGGTGGGTCGACAGGATTTCCCAATCCCAAGCCGGGCGCGACGCCAGAACGATTCCCAACCGTGCTTCAGATCGTCCCGGCGCCCCGACCCTGATTCGCGGTTCGCCATTCGCGGTTCGCTATTCGCTCTTTACATAGAGTTCGGCGCCGCCCTCGCGGAACTCCGCCGACTTCTCTTCCATTCCCTTCGCCGCTTCGGCACGCACCTGCTGCGTCAGCTCCATGCTGCAGAACTTGGGGCCGCACATCGAGCAGAAGTGCGCCACCTTGGCGCCATCAGCGGGTAGCGTCTCATCGTGATACGCGCGAGCCGTCACCGGATCCAGTGACAGGTTGAACTGATCCTCCCAGCGGAAATCGAACCGCGCCTTCGACAGTGCATCGTCCCAGATCTGGGCGCGAGGGTGGCCCTTGGCCAGGTCGGCCGCATGCGCGGCAATCTTGTAGGCGATCACCCCAGCCTTCACGTCTTCGCGATTGGGCAGCCCGAGATGTTCTTTCGGCGTGACGTAACACAGCATGGCGGTGCCGTACCAGCCGATCATGGCGGCGCCAATGGCCGACGTGATGTGGTCGTAGCCGGGCGCGACATCGGTGGTCAGTGGCCCCAGCGTGTAGAACGGCGCTTCCGCACACCATTCCAACTGCTTCTCCATGTTTTCCTTGATGAGATGCATGGGCACGTGGCCGGGGCCTTCGTTCATCACCTGGACGTCGTACTCCCAGGCGATCTTGGTCAGCTCGCCTTGCGTCTTCAGCTCGGCGAACTGCGGTTCGTCATTGGCGTCGGCAATCGAGCCGGGACGCAGGCCGTCGCCGAGCGAGAACGAGACGTCGTAGGCCTTCATGATTTCGCAAATCTCGCGGAAGTGCGTGTAGGTGAAGTTCTCCTGGTGGTGTGCGAGACACCACTTGGCGAGGATTGATCCACCGCGCGAGACAATGCCGGTCAGGCGCCTGGCGGTCATCGGGATGTAGCGCAGCAACACGCCGGCGTGAACCGTGAAATAGTCGACGCCCTGCTCGGCCTGTTCGATCAGCGTGTCGCGATAGACGTCCCACGTCAGGTCCTCCGGGCGGCCGCCGACCTTCTCGAGCGCCTGGTAGATCGGCACGGTGCCGATCGGTACCGGCGAGTTGCGCACGATCCACTCGCGAGTCTCGTGGATGTTCTTGCCGGTCGACAGGTCCATCACCGTGTCGGCGCCCCACAGCGTCGACCACCGCAGCTTCTCGACTTCCTCTTCAATCGACGACGAGACGGCGGAGTTGCCGATGTTGGCGTTGATCTTCACCAGGAAGTTGCGGCCGATGATCATCGGCTCAAGTTCCGGGTGATTGAGGTTGGCGGGAATGATCGCGCGACCGCGGGCGACTTCGTCGCGGACGAACTCGGCCGGCAGGCCTTCGCGGGTGGCGATGTAGGCCATCTCGGGCGTGATCTCGCCCTTGCGCGCGTAATGCAATTGCGTCACGGCTTTGCCTTGCCTCGCCTCCGCTCGGCGGGGTGTGACCCACGACTCGCGCAACTTCGGCAGGCCGGCGCGCGGATCGTGGCCCTGCGGGCCGCTGGTGTCGTAGAGCCGGACCGACGGCTCGCCGCCACCAAGCGCGACCTCCCGGAACGGCACCCGCAGCTTCGTCGGGCCGGCCGGCGTCTCCACCAGCTGCTCGTCGTAGACCTTGGTGGAGTTTGGATATGCCTCTTCGTACGTTGAAGCCGTTGGTACAGGTGTGGACTTGCTCATTCCGCTCTCCCTCCGCCGGCATTACCCGGTTCCGCCTTCGCCACGCCGTAGCGCAATGAGCGCGGAGGCGGGCTTGCGGCGAGACCCCGCCATAGCGCAAAGCGCGTAGGCGGGTCAGGTTCCCAGGGTGTTTCTCAATCGCACCGACGACAATCGTAGGGGCGCACGTCAGTGCGCCCGCGCGGCGGATACCCCTGGCGGTTTTACAAACGTATCATGCGGCGGCACCTGAAGGGCCGCCCTCCTGGCACTACGGCGGCTCTAAAGAACCGCCCTCCTGGCACTACTTGACTGGGCGGCCGTCGGCGTCGAGGATGGCGACGTTGACGTAGAAGAGGTCGGTCGCCACTTCCAGGTTCTTACCGAGCCTGTTGGGCATCGACTTCCAGTCGGCGGTCGGCTGAATCACTTGCCAGCTGCCCTTGGTGCCGACCTTGATCGGCATCGCGAAGCCACGCTCATCGACGTTCCAGCGATACGAGACCGTGCCGGCCTTCTCGTCGAAGGTCAGCTCGAGGGTCGGCAGGTTCGCCCGTTGCAGGTACTGATCGAAGATCGGCGTCATGTCCTGCTTCAGCTCGCTGCTGAAGAAGCGGACCAGGTCTTCGGTCATGATGTTCTGGTATTTGAAGTGACCGTAGGTATCGCGCACCAGCTTCCACCAGCGCTGGTCGTCGTTCACCATGCTGCGCAGGGTGTGGAGGAAGAGCGCGCCCTTGAAGTACATGTCCTGGTTCGGCGAGCGGTGGATGCCGCGCTGCGTGATCACCGGTTCCTGGTTGCCGACCTTCTTCTTGTAGCCATTCACGTATTTCAGCGCATCGTCATATCCGAACAGCGCTTCGACGTAGACGCCCTCGAGGTAGGTGGTCCAGCCCTCCTGGATCCACATGTCGGAGACATCGGCCGCCGACACGGCGTTGCCGAACCACTCGTGGCCGCTCTCGTGGATGATGATGAAGTCGAACTTCAGGCTGACGCCCACCTCGGTCCAGTCGCGCTCGAGATAGCCGTTGGCGTAGCGGTTGCCATAGGTGACCGCGCTCTGGTGTTCCATGCCTGAATAGGGCACCTCGATCAGCTTGAAGCCGTCCTTCGGGAAGGGATACTTGCCGACGTACTTCTCAAACGCCGCCATCATCGGCCGGGCCTGCGCGAACTGCTTGCGCGCCTTCGCAAGGTTCTCGGGCAGCACGAAGTAGTCCATCGGCAGGTTGCCGAGCTGCTCCGAAAACTGGGTGTACTCGCCAATGTTCAGCGAGACGTTGTACGAGTTGATCGGATAGTGCACGCGCCAGTCCCAGCGCGTGTAGCCATCACCGAGGTCGGTCTTGCCCATGAACTTGCCGTTCGACACGTCCATCAGCCCGTTCGGGACGGCGACGCGGATGTCGGCGCCTTCGGGCTCGTCGCGCCATTGGTCCTTGCTGGGCCACCACACGCTTGACCCCTCGCCTTCGTTGGCGGTGTTGATCCAGTGGCGTCCCGCCGGATCCTTCCGGAACGCCAGGCCGCCAAACCGCCCCTGCTCCTCGGGCAGACCGCGGTAGTGAAAGTCGATGGTGTAGGTGCGGCCGGTGCGGAGCGTGGCTGGAAAGTCGACGTAGACCGTGTTGTGATCGCGCTCGTACTTCAGCGTCGCGGCACCCATCAGGATCTTCTCGATCGTGTAGTTGGCATAGAGCTCCAACTGGATGCGCGTGTCGTCCTTCAGCATTTTGAAGCGGATGGCGTTCTTGCCGCTGACGGTCTTCTTGTCGGGATCGACGCGGACATCGAGCTCGTAGTGCAGCAGGTCGTTGTTGGCGCGGTAGCGGCCGTACTCGCCACGCAGATGGTCGAGCCGGGTTGGTGCCCTCAACGTCGATGGCGGCTCGCGACGCTGGGCCGGGACCGCCGATTGCGCAGACGCCACACCAGGGCCACAGATGACACAGATTACGCCGATCAAGACGCAGATCAAGACAGGCAACCCTGACGGATTGCCTCCACCAAACAGCGAGAATCGCGCAAAGGTCATGGTCTGCCATCATAAGGGACGTGCCGCCGATCCCGCTGCCGGTCGATGCGTTCATCGACCCCCTTCGTCAGACGCTCGACCGCCATCGCGCAGCCGTGCTGACGGCGGCGCCGGGAGCCGGCAAGACCACCCGCGTACCACCGGCTCTCGTCGACCAGGGCCGTGTGCTGCTGCTGCAGCCGCGCCGGGTGGCCGCCAGGGCCATGGCCCGCCGCATTGCCGATGAGCGCGGCTGGACGCTGGGACGCGAAGTGGGATGGCACATCCGCTTCGAGAAGAAGGCCTCGTCCGATACGCGACTGCTGGTCGTCACTGAAGGCATGCTCACGGCCTACTTGCAGGACGACCCGCTGCTCACTGAGTTCACCACGCTGATCGTGGACGAGTTTCACGAGCGCAGCATTCACGCCGACCTCGGGCTGGCGCTGGCCCGCCAGGCGTGGCTGGCGCGGCCGGACCTTCGCATCCTGGTGATGTCGGCCACGCTGGAGACGGCACCGGTATCGCACTTCCTGGGTGACTGCCCGGTGATTGAGGTGCCGGGCACACTGCATCCGCTGTCGATCACCTATGGGCCCGGCCAGACGATGGCTGAGGCGCTGGATGAGGTGTTGCCCACCTCGCGCGGCAACGCGCTCTGCTTCTTGCCTGGTGCCGGCGAGATCGCGCGCGCGGCTCGGGACGCTGACTCCGTGGCGACCCGCCACGGCGTGGAGATGCTGCAGTTGTACGGCGCCATGGATTCCGACGCGCAAGACGCCGCCCTCAGCCCATCCTCGCGCCGCCGCGTGATCCTGGCGACGAACATCGCCGAAACGTCGCTCACCGTACCGGACGTGTCGATCGTGATCGACACCGGCCTGCACAAGGTTGCCCGCTACAACGGCGAGCGCGGCGTGGATAGCCTTTCGCTCGAGCGCATCACGATGGACTCGGCGGATCAACGCGCCGGTCGCGCGGGGCGTCTGGGACCCGGCACGGTGGTGCGGCTGTGGGACGAGCGCGATCGGTTACGGCCTCACCGTGAGCCCGAGGTGCAGCGCATCGATCTTGCCCAGCCGGTGCTATCCATCCTTGGCTGGGGCGGCGACCCGCGCACGTTCGAGTGGTTCGAACGGCCGCAGGAGGGTCGCCTCGACGTCGCGCTGACTCTGCTCGAGCGGCTTGGCCTGGTGACGGACGGGCGCGCGACTGAACAGGCGCAGTTGCTGCGGCGACTGCCCTTGCATCCGCGGCTCGCTCGGATTCTTGTGGATGGTCTCGGTTCGTTTGAGGTGTCGGCGGCGTGCGCATGGCTGTCGGAGCCGGGACGCACCGAAGGCGGTCAGCACACCACCTCGTGCGACCTGCTGCCGATTCTCGATAGCTGGCCGCGCATGCCCTTTCATCTCAAGCGGGTCGCCGAGAATCTCGAGCGCAGCGCAGCCGCCGTGCTCGGCGATCGCCAGGCGCGGCATATTGACGAAACGGCATTTCGCCGGGCAGTGCTGGCGGGATATCCGGATCGCGTCGCCAGAAGACGGAGCGGCGACCGTGTGACGCTGGCGACAGGTCATGGCGCCGTGATGGGACGCGACAGCGGTGTGCGTGATGGCGAATGGCTGGTCGCGCTCGATGTGAGTGCGGGAGGAGTCCGGCAACGAGGAGCGGCAACCGAGGCGACGGTGCGAATGGCGTGCCGCATCGAGGCCGAATGGCTCACCGCCACTCGCCACGAGATGGTCCACAGCCTCGATGCCACCACGGGCGTGGTCCGAGCCCATGCCACCGAGTGGTACGACGCGCTGGTTCTGCACGAGCGGCCTGCGCCGATCGATCCGATGGTTGCGGCGCCACTACGCGCGCGGTCCTGGCTCGACCAGGAACGGGATCCCGGCACGCAGCGACTCGAACGGCGCGCGGCGTTTGCCGGACAGACACTCGACCTTGAGGCCTTGGCAGTACTGGCGGCGACGACCGCGAGAACCTTCAAGGATCTGGACATCGCGGAACACTTGCCGTGGGCGACCAGGCAAGCGATTGACCGTGATGCGCCCGACGTCCTCGCCGTGCCAAGCGGCCGCTCCATGCGCCTCGACTACGCCGCCGACGGCACGGTTTCGGTCGCGGTGAAGCTCCAGGAACTGTTCGGGCTGGCGGAAACACCCCGACTCGGCCTGAAGAAAGTGCCGGTCACCTTCCACCTGCTCGCGCCAAATGCGCGGCCAGTGCAATCCACACAGGACCTGAAGAGCTTCTGGGCCACGACTTACCAAGAGGTCCGCAAGGAGTTGCGCGGCCGCTATCCTCGCCATCCGTGGCCGGAAGATCCGTGGACCGCCACACCCACGCATCGCACGACCAGGCGGAAATAATGCTTCTCCTCACCTCCTGAACTCCTGTTCATGACTATGATCGGCAGATGCGCTTCATACGACTCACGCTTCTCGCGGCTGTCTTGCTTGCCATTGTCGGCCTGGCGGGCGGCTGGTATCTCGCAGGGCGCGAAGCTGGACCTTCGATCACCATCAAGTCGCCCGACAAGTTCATCGGCCGGGCCGGCACGCTGAACGTCGTGGCTGAGTCGGCCACGCCGGTAGTGGCGATGAGCGCTCAACTCGAGCAAAACGGCCAGTCGAGCATGGTCGCGTCGTACGCCAGCGATGGGACGCTACAGAATCAGGTCAGCCTATCGGGGGCGGTCGGCAAGGCATCCCAACCGGCTCTGGTGAACGGCCCAGCCAAGCTGACGGTGACGGCATCACGCCAGGTGTTCTTTGGCCTGCGCACGGCTGAGAGCTCGGTCACACGCGACCTGCAGGTGCGGCTCGATCCCCCTCGGGTCGCGGTCACCTCGATCCACCACTTCATCAATCTCGGCGGCGCGGAGTTCGTCGTCTTGCGGGCGACGCCGGAAGATGTCGATGCCGGCGTCAGGGTGGGTGATGTCGAATACCAGGCCTATCCCGGTGCAGCGGTCGGCCTGACCGATCCGGCGCTGCGAGTCGCCTTCTTCGCCCTCAAGCATGACCAGGACGTCAACGCGCGCATGACGGCGTTTGCCAGGGACGCCGCCGGCAATGAAGCGACGACGCCGCTGGAGCATCAGCCGACCAGGAAGGTGTTTCTGCAGTCGCGGATTCCCATCGACCAGCGCTTCCTCGATCGCGTCGTGCCCGCGATTGCCTCGAACACGCCCGACCTGAAGATCGACACCGGCTCGCCGGAGGGCCTGCTCAAGGGCTTCCTGACCATCAACGGCGACCTGCGAAAGAGAAATGGCGACACCATCTCCGCTCTGGCGGCGAAGAGCCAGCCGAAGATGCTGTGGACCGAGGCCTTCGCGCAGATGGGCAACTCGCAGGTCGAATCGCGTTTCGCCGATCGCCGCACCTACTTCTTCGAGGACAAGGAGATCGACCGGCAGGTTCACCTCGGCTTCGACCTCGCCTCGGTTCAACAAGCGCCGGTCCACGCCTCCAACGCCGGCGTGATCGTGTTTGCCGACTTTCTGGGTATCTACGGCAACTGCGTGATCATCGACCACGGCCTGGGTGTGCAGTCGCTCTACGCGCACCTGTCATCGATCGGCACGAAGGTTGGCGACACGGTGACGAAGGGGCAGGAAATGGGCAGGACTGGCGCCACCGGACTGGCCGGAGGCGACCATCTTCACTTCACCATCCTGCTGCAGGGTGTACCGGTGAATCCCGTCGAGTGGTGGGATCAGCATTGGTTGCAGGACCGCGTCCTGCGGAAGATCAAAGACGCTGGCGGGACGCGCTAAGGGCCACGTTGGTGGGGGACTGTGATGCCTATTGTAGGGCGCCCTTTACGGGGCACCGGCAGGCGGCACTGCGGTGTGGGTGCCAAGTGCCGCGACCGGCGTATGATGGCCCCAGGCAGTCACTCGATCTTCGTGAACCGCGCGCTGGGCAAGACGTCCAGCGTCCCAAAACACACCGAGATCAACGACGATCTCTGCAAGGAAATCTACAAGGACCTCGGAGTTCCCACTCCGTAAGGTCGGTGCGGCGCCGTCGAACGCTCGCACGGGCGGCTCGATTCAGCGGCCTATAGCCTTGCCGCGAGCCGGTCTAACGTCAGGCATCACCAGCGGCGGCTTATTGTCACGCAGGCCGCCGTCGGCTGCAAGCCGTGTTAGACCGCGTGGCACTGCGCAATGAACCGTTTCCCGGTCAAGAGCGGGCTTGCCATTGAACCGGATCTTGGCGGCCGTGAACGGCCAGCACCACGATCTCGGCGTCGGTTGGCCGAAAGTAGATGGCATGCGGGAACCGGGACAAGACGGCTCGACGCGTTTCCGAATGCACGCGCTGGAACAGTAATGGGTTCGCCGCGATCCGCTCGACAAGGGCGTCGATCGCGTGGCCGAATTCTCGCCCCAAGCCGACGCGCCTCGACTCGTACCAGGCGCGGGCTTCCAGGACGTCGCCTTCGGCCTGGGGCCTGAAGACAATTCGCCGCGACATGCCTACCCCAACAACTTGGCGCGCACGTCCGCCCAGGCAATCGCGGAACCGGGGTTGGCCTCGTGCTCAGCCCAACGGCGGTCGAGCTCGGCTCGCTGCTCGTCGGTCAGTACCAACTCGGCTTCGCGGTCGACATCGGAAAGGCTGTCCCACAGCGCCATCGCGAGACCGATTCGGTCGCCGGCTGGGAGCTTCAGCAGCTCGGTTAGAGGACTTGATGGCATAACCGGATGGTCTCACGCACCGATGTTTTGGGCAACGCCGTCTTCTGATTCGTGACTGACTTCGTTCAGCGGTCTAACGCACGCGCTCACCCGCGGCGGTAAGCGGCGCGAGAGCGACGCGTCGGCGTCGGGTGCAGCGCGATGTTGGGCTGCTCATCACTCTTTCGTTTCGATTCGTGGCTCGACCCGGCCGAGCGCCTCGTCGGTTGCTAAGTCTAATTCAGCCAACTCTTCAACCGTGAGCGCACGCACAAACGTTTTCAAGCACTTCTTCGGAATTGCGCGCATTTAAAACGCGAGTGCCACGGAATCGGTGGCGAGGCCGCCGTCGGTGGCCGCCACCCATCCACTCCCGGCCAATCGGGCACGATCGAGATTGGTGGTGAGCGGGATCACGAGCACGGATTGCAGGAGGCGAGTGAGGGTGTCACTCTGCCACACGATGACGGGACGCCGCCCGGTCTGTTCCAAGGTCCGGTACGGCCCAAGGTCGGCCCACCAGATGTCTCCGCGCGTCACCCGCGATCCTCGCGATCGAGAGCGGCGGCCCATTCATCAAGACCGGCCTCCGCTAGCGCCAAGTCGTCGTCGTTGTGTGCGGCCAGACGGGTCAGGTCCCATCGCGCAGGGTCGGCCTTGCGAACGACGATGAGCCCCACGCGCTCACCTGGTCGAAGCGGCAGCGGCGACACCGGCCGGAGAAGGCCGTTCTCGTACAACGCGTCAACAGGACCCATGGGCGAAGAATAACACGCAGACCCGACCGGAAGCTTTCTTGGTCAGCCCAACTATTAGTGGCCCGCGAAGCCGCGCGTAACCACGGCCTCGTCGTACCGTCGTGCATCACCATAATTCACTGACGTGCCGGGGATTCTAGCCGAAACTCCCATCTGCCACCGCGCGTGGATACGCGCGAATGCGATCACGAAACCCCCATGAAACGGCGGATCGGCGTGGATACGCGCCAGGCTCGCGCGTATCCACGCGAGTAATAATCCACGTCACATCCGGTCCATCGGGCTCTTCACCCCCAACGCTCCACGCTGCATCACGTGAAGGTAAATCATGGTCGCCCGGACGTCTCGATGACCGAGCAGCCTGAGCTCGGTCTCGTGGACGGTTTGACTACGCTGCTTGAGCCATCGCTCGTCGCTCGAACGCGGCCAGTGATCGCGCGTCGCCGCCCGAGCTCCAGCAGTCAGGAAACCGGAGACGGCGCCAAGGCAGAAGACCTGCCCTCGACCTTACTTCACCGCCTGCTGAAGCGCCTTCGTCGCCTCTTCCACTTGTGCGGCCAGGGCGTTCACTGCCGACGACACCGTTCGCACGCCGCCCTGCGCTTCGGTAAAGCGCCCTTCTTCCAACCCCTCGCGAATCTGCGGCATCGTCTTCACGCCGTAACCGGTGTAGAAACCCGGCGCGTAGATCTGGTGCTTGAACCACTCGCGGCGCGGCAGGCCTTCGGTGTTCCCGAGCTTCCGCTCTGAGGTAATCAGCAGCTGATTGAGCGCCTGCAGCTCCTTGCGGCCCAGTAGCGTTGCCGTGCTGGCCTTGCCCAGCGACCCGTAGGCCTTCTCGAACGCGCGACTCGCGTCGCGCAGCTTCTCCACTGCGGCCCGGACCGGCCGCATGTCGACCTTGGAATCCTTCTTGGTCTCGGCCAGCTTCTCGATCTCGACGACATAGCGCAGCAGAGTGTCGGCGGTGTCGGTGAACTGGAATGGCAGCACCGGCGCGTCCGCCAGGCGAAGAATCAGCGTGCCGGTCAGCTGCGACAACGTGCGGCCATAGCTGTAGTCGGTGTCGGAGTAGGTCTGGTACCACTTCACCGTGTCGTAGGCCGAGTGATACACGCCGCCGGGGCTTTCACCGCCGAAGCCGACGTTGAGCGCCGACAGGGTGAGGTGCTGCAGGAACGGCGTGAAGTCAGACCCCGAGCCGAGCGGCGCGATCCGCAGCGAGGGATCGGATTCGGCCGCCTTGCGATCCGCCTCGGCCTCCCCCAGCACGGCCCGACGACGGGCTTCTTCAAAGACGGGCTTGCCGGTGCGCGGGTCCATGATGTCTTTGGCCACCTCGCCCAGGAACTGCTGCAAGCCGTGCGAGCCACCGGCGTTCAGCCAGCCCTTACCCGTGCCGTCAGTGTTGATGTAGACCGCCGCCTTCTGCTTCAACTCGGCGTGGTGCTTCTCCGCCCACTCCGTCGATCCGAGCAAGCCCCACTCCTCGCCGTCCCACAACGCCAGCTTGATGGTGCGCGACGGCCGCCAGCCGGTCTTGAGCAACTCGCCCAGGCCACGAGCCGTTTCCAACAATGAGGACGCGCCGCTGATGGGATCGTCGGCGCCCATGACCCACGCGTCGTGGTGGTTGCCGAAAATCACCCACTCGTCGGCGCGCGTGGTGCCGGGAATGGTGACCATCACGTTGTAAAGCGGACGGTTCTTCCACTCGAACGACAACTTCATATGCAGCTGCGCCGGGCCGGGGCCGAGGTGATACGTCACCGGCAACGCACCGCGCCACTCCGCCGGCGCGACCGGTCCCTTGAGCTGCTTCAGGATCGGCAGCGCATCGCCGTACGAGATCGGCAGCACCGGAATCTTCAGGATGGTCTGCGAGTCCTCGCGGCGGTTCTTCTTGCCACCGGCTTCACTGCCCCATCCCGGCGTGATCGGATCGCCCGGATGCACCGGCATGTCCATCACGCTGCCACGTTGCGCACCAAACTCCGGTCGATACGGCCCATTCGGATAAACATCGCCCGCGTAGTAGCCATCGTCTTTTGGATCGGAGTAGATCAGGCACCCGATGGCGCCGTTCTCGTACGCCACCTTGGGCTTGATACCGCGCCAGCCGGCGCCGTAGCGCGCCAGCACAATCTTGCCCTTCACGCTGATGCCCAACTGCTTCAGCCGCTCGAAGTCGGCCGGCATGCCGTAGTTGACGTAAACCACTTCGCCGGTGACGTCGCCGTCAGCGGAATAGGCGTTGTAGAGCGGCGTCTGGTCGCCCGAGTCGGGATCCTCAGGCAACACCGGCTCCTTGAGCTTGAGCGAGTACTTCACTGGCGCCACCAGCTCCACGCTGGTCTCGAGCGGCCACGGCATCATCGCCTCGAACTCTTCGATGCGCGCGTCGAGGCCGAACGACTTGAACTTGGCGAGCGCCCAGTCGGCGACTCTCTTCGAGGATGGCTGCCCCGCGACATGCGAGTCTCCGGCCATCGCCTCCATGTATTCCTTGAGGCGCGCTGAGTCGGGAAACTTCCGGAACTGCTCTTCGCGCTGGCGCTGAGCCACCACGGCATCATCCGGAAAGCCGCGCAGTCCTGGAGACTGGGCGGTCGCGGGGACCTGAAGCGCAAGCGGCGCGAACGCGGCAAGCAGTGCGAGAGTGCGAAGGTGGCGGCTCATGTGTTGGTTTATATCGCAGTTCGCGTGGGCCAGCTAACCCTTGCTCCCGAGGGGATGGGGGCGATATCCTCGGCGCATGATTCGCACCGCTGCAGCCATAGCCTTGTCTCTGATTGTCGCCACCTTCGCCGAGGCTTCGGTGGCCAGGGCCTCCGGCTCTGCGCAGGACACCGCGAAACCGGCTGCGGCGCCGGCGCCCACCATCGTGCAGAAGGTGCGTGATGCGATTGCCCAGAACGACTTCGTAAAGGCCGAGAAGTTGGTGCTTGATGACATGGCGGCCAACGGCACGACGCCGATCGCGGTGGAAGCGTTCTCGTGGCTGGGCCGCGGCGCAGTTGCCGCGAAGAACTACGCCGCCGCCATGACCTACGCCGCCCGCACCTACGAGATCGTCGAGGAACAACTGAAGACGCGCAAGCTCGATGACGAAGCGCGGTTGCCAATTGCGCTCGGCGCCGCCATCGAAGTCACCGCGCTCGCGACGGCGGGACAGGGTGAACGCTCGGGCGCCGTCCTCTATCTGCGGCGTGAGATCGACACCTACAAGGGCACCTCGATCATCGAGCGGCTGAACAAGAACGTGAACCTGCTGAGCCTCGAAGGCACGCCGGCGCTCTCCGTTGACAGCAAGAAGTGGATCGGTGCGCCGCCGCCATCCCTCGCCTCCCTGAAGGGCAAGCCCGTCATCGTTTACCTGTGGGCGCACTGGTGCCCGGACTGCAAGGCACAGGGCCCGGTGCTCGAAGCGTTGCTCGAAAAGTACAAGAGCACTGGCTTGACGCTGGTGGCGCCGACCAAGTTCTATGGCTACGTCGCCAGGCGCGAGCCGGCGGGTCCGGACCAGGAACTCACCTATCTCACTGGCATCCGCGACAGTGTCTATCCGTGGCTGAAGACCCTGTCGGCGCCGATCAGCGAGCAGATCTTCGCGCAGTACGGCGTCTCGACCACGCCGACGCTGGTGCTGATCGATCGCGCGGGGAATGTCTCGAAGTACCACCCGGGCCAGCTGACGGCCGAGCAATTGGAGCCGTTGATTCAGAAGATCATCGCCCCGGCGGCGACGGCGAGTCGGCGCTAGGCCGCGTCAACGCGGCTGGCGCTTCAAGTACTCTTCGCGCCTGGCGAGCACCCGCGTCGCCAGCGCCTCGGGCATGGGCAGCCTGATGGCGCGGTCGATGGTCTCAAGCGCGAGATCGAACGAGCCGCTCGCGGCATAGGCTTCAGCCAATCCAAACAGCGCCTGCGGGTTCGCGGCGTCCAGACGCACCGCCTGTTGCAGATGCTTGAGCGCGTCGCCCGTCTTGCCTTGCGCCAGCATCACCTGTCCGAGGTTGTTATGCGCCAGGGCGTAGTCAGGACGCCGTGTCAGCGCCGCCCGAAACGCCGTCACCGCCTCGTCAAGCCGTCCGGCTTGCGCCAGCGCGGTACCCATATTGAAGTGGGCCGCGGCAGAATCTGGCTTCAGCAGCGCCGAGGTCTCGAAGTGGCGGATCGCCGGCGCCATCTGCCCGACACTCATGTAGAGCAACGCCACGTCATCGTGGAGCTCCACGTCGTTCGGATCGACGCGCAACATCGTTTCGTAGCCGGCAATGTCTTCGACGGTCATCTTGGTGGCGATCTGTTCGCTCATCAGCTGCCGGTCGCGATCGTTGGTGGCCAGCAACTGAAACCACAGGTCGCCCATCTCGTCCTTCGAACGCTGCCCCCAGAACACACGCGCCGGTGGTAACTGCGGATTGCGCACATTTTCGGCGGAGTTGTCGTAGGTGTATTCCATCGTCAGCCGCGTGCCCTTTGGCAGCCGGATCGGCTCGACCTGGCGATAAACGTGCTGCCAGCGGAAGTCCCAATCGGTGATGTGCATCACCAGGCGCGAGGTGCCATCCGGAAAATAGGCGGTGCCGCGGATCTCGCGAGCGCGGTAATGCGCATGCGGCTGCACCGCCAGCAGGTCGGCAGCCACCGGCAGCGTGTAGGCATCACGAATCACGTAGCGCGGCTCGCCCGGAGGAATCTCGATGCCCTGCGACCCCAGGCGCAGAATGGTCGGTGTGCGGGTGGGTGGGCGGTCGCCGAAGAACAAGCCGATCTCCGGCTGCACTTCCTCGACGGCGCCACTCGGCTGCAGATGCAGCTGCACGACGAGATCGCTCCCGGGCTCGATCGCGAACGCCAGGTCGGACGACACGAGCGGCGCTACCTGGCCTGGCGTCCAGCCGAGGAAGTGACCATCCGGATACTCCGCGGACCGTGGCATCAGGCCGTCATAGCCTGGCAGCGGGTCCGCCTCGTCCAGCAGCCGCGTCGCCGGGGTGCGATCAATCCGGATGTTCGCGTGATGCACGACGCGCCCGTTACCCGGGTGAAACTCGATGCCGCGAACGTAGGTTCGTTTCGTCACCGGCAACCGGATCGCAAAAATCCGAAAGGCATCGTTCGGTTGTGCCTGCAGCGTGAACGCCTTGGGTGGCTTCACGATCAGATCGGGCTTGCCGAGCAGCCAGCCAGCGGGCAGATCGGGAACCGCCGGCATGGCGGCCGCCTCCCCCTGCGGCGCGCCGTTGCTGGCCCACGTTTCAATCTGCGTGATCTGCGCCTCGGTCAACGGATCCTGGCCGACGAAGTGGCCAACACCGGGCTCCACCTTCCAGGGCGGCATGAAGCGGCTACGCGTCACCGTGGCAATCTGCGTGGCCCGGCGCCGCACCTGGTCATAGGTCGTGAGGCCGAACGGCGCGGGCCCGCCTGCGCGATGACACGACACGCACGACGTAAAGACGATGGGCGCGATGTCGCGGGTGAAGGTCACTTCTTGCGCGGCCGCGACCGACGGAAGTGAACAGTGAACGGTGAACAGTGAAATGACGAGGGCGGCGATTCTCACTTGGTGAGTTCCGGGAGGAAGCAGCCAATCGCCCGCGTGACGCCGGTGACCACAGGCCGGCCCTGCACCACGGCTTCGAGCGCACGCTCGAGTGTGCGCTCGGTCGGCTGCAGGCGGTCTTTGCCAAAGTCGAGGTAGCGATCGTCGATGCGGCCGCGATACAACACGCGCCCACCCGCGCCGATCACGGCAACCTCCGGCGTCACCTGCACGCCGGTGTGCGTGACCAGCTCCTGAGCGGTATCGCGAACGATGGGTAGCGCGTATCCGAACTTCTTGACGTGATCGCGAATCACCACCGCGGAGTCTGTGCCGACGGGATACACCAGCGTGAAGGCGATCCCGTGTCTCTCGAAGCGGGCAGCCATGCTCTGAATCTCAGGCGCGTAGCGATTGGAGATGGGGCAATCGGTGGTGGTGAACACCAGCACGGTGGCGACACGGCCTGCCGGCAGCACGAGAGGGTTGACGGACTTGCCCGCGAGATCGACGACCCGCACGGGGCCGGCCGCGACCGGACCGGCGGTCGCCAGGAGCAGCGCGATGAGGAGTGTCAGTCGGGCCAGCATGGTGGTGCCTGTTCAGTATATCGACTGCCCCTGGGGAAAAAAGAAGGGCGGGGTGTTGGCCCCGCCCTTCGCGTTTTCTACGGCGGCACCAAAGTGCCGCCGTACTGGCAATAAAGAACTACCAGCTCACGTCGACGCCGACGCGGATGATGCGGCCCTGCAGGATGACCGACGGCCGATTGTAGGCCGCGGCGCCGAACTGCGTGGTCGAGACCGACGAGTAGTCATCGGAGTTCAGGGCGTTGAAGAAGTCCACCTTGGGCAGCGCGTTGATGCGGCCGAACCGGACCCGCTTGCTGACCGAGAAGTCGACTTGGTTGATGCGCGGGGTGAACTCGGTTTCAGGCGCGACCAGCGGCACCTGCAAGGCGGCCACGCCACTGGCGGCCAGGGCCGGCAGCACCAGCGCACCCGGGGTGCACGGCGCGCTGCAGTTGGCGGCGTAGCGGGTCGCCGAGGTCACCTGCCAGAAGGTGCCCTGCCCGTTGGGACGGTCGAAGCCGGTGCCGGCGGTGAAGCCGCCGTAGGCCTGTGCCGCTGTGCCGGTCAGGTAGCCATTGAGGTTCTGGTAGGACGCGCTGACCGAAATGCCAAAGAACGGCAGCGGGTAGACCACCGTGGCCTTGAACTGCTTCTGCCACGGAATGCCGCTGTCCGCCTGGTCACAGTAGAGCGAGCGGTTCGGGTCGCTGGCCGCCGAGACACAGACGTCGTTGAGTGAGCGCTCCAGGTTGAAGCCACCAAAAGCGCGCACGCCGCGCGCCAGGCGCGCGTTGAAGTTGATGTCCAGGCCGTTGTAGACCCGCTTCATCTCGTCACTGGTGCTGTCGATGTTGGCCACCTGGCCGCGGAACTCGGGCTTGATGACGTAAGCCGGAATCACGCTGCCATCGAGCGGGCTGACCACGTCGAAGCGGTTATAGCTGGCCGCGGTCAGCAGTGAGTTCGTCCGCATCGTGATGTTCTTGAAGGCGATGTAGTAGTACTCGGCGGCCAGTGAGAAACCGCTGAACAGCTCATGCGTGACGCCGACGTTGATCGGCCGTGAGTACGGCCGCTTCAGGTCGGCATCGGGGGTCGATAGCGAACGCACACCGAAGCTGGTCGGCAGGTTCGCGAAGTTGATCTCGCAGCCGGTCGTCAGGTAGGTGCAGCCCCGTTCGCCCTGGGCGACGTCGTCGCCATTGACGTCGGTCCACGGCAGGGTGGCGGTGGTCAGCGCCGTCGGGTTGTACAGCTGTGAGAATCCCGTCGTCTGCGCAGTCACGAACTTGTTGAAGCCGGCGCGCACGGCGGTGCGGCCATCACCAGACAGGTCGTAGACTAATGAGAGGCGCGGAGAGAAGTCCTGCCAAGTCGGAACAGCCTGGAACGAGCTGTACGCCGGGCTGTTGGCAAAGCGTCCGACCTGAGCCTCCTGGCCGCGAATGGTCTGCTTGTTGTAGTCGAAGCGCAGACCGAGGTTCAGGGTCAGGCGGTCCAGGTTCCAGGTGTCCTGGGCGTAGAAGCCAAGGTTGGCACCCAGGTCCTCGCCGGTCCTGAGCGGCGTGTTCAGCACTGTCACCTGCTGCGGCGTGCCGTTGCTATAGGTCTGGTAGAGGTCCGCGTTGGCGTTGTTGTAGCGGATGTACTTGCCCGTCTGCCAGGCACCCCCAACCTTGATGGTGTGCGCACCGCTGACATACGAGACCGCACCCTGCAGGTTATAGCGGTCAGGATAGTTGCCAAGCTGCGCGCCGGAGGCACCCCAGAGCAGGCCCGTGCTGTTGTCGTTCTTGCGGACATTGCGGTACCAGTCAGCGGTGTTGCGCTCGGCGAGAATGCCAGGCTGATACAGATTGTCGTAGCGTTCGCGGTTGCCGGAATAGCCCAACTCGACGAGCATCTTCGAGGACACTGTCGAGGTCCACTTGATCGAGCCGGTCGCGAAGGTGGGAGTATTCCAGATCACCGACGCCGTGTTTTGATCCGTCAATGCGCCCATGGCGTGGCCACGCAGGCGCAACGCACGGTCCATGTAGACCGCCACCTTGTTACGCTCGGATGCCTGCCAGGTCAGGCGGACCACTGGGTTGTCCATCTTTTCATCCGAGATACCCTGCTCACAACTGTCAGGATTGGCCCGGCACGCCGCGAAGGCCTGAGGCACGTTCTGGCCAACCGGAACGGCAAAGGTGTTGGCGATGGGCCGGTCGTAGCGAGCCTTGCGGAACGCACCGAAGAACCACAGTTTATTCTTGACGATCGGTCCGCCCTGCTCGACGTTCATCTCGTAGAAGTTGGCGATCTTGTCGACGCCGCTCACGCCGAGCGAGCGCAGGTTGTCGGTCAGGTTGTCGCCCTGCCAAGACGAGGGCGACTTGAAACCCTTGACGCCGCCACGGAACTGGTTGCCGCCGTCCTTGGGAATCAGGTTCATGTTGACGCCGCCGGTGAGGGTTTCGGCGTTGCCGCCGGCCGTCTGGTAGACGGCTTCCTGCGTCATCGTTTCGTTGTGATACGCCTGCACGGCGCCGTCGCCCATCAGGCCGTTGGTCATCATGCCGTCGACCAGCACCACGGTCTGGGCGCCGCCCTGGCCGCGCACCGCGAAGTAGGTCTGCTGCATGGCGCGCGAGCCGCCGACGTCGGGCACGTTCAGCGTGACGCCGACCACCAGCTGCCCGAGGCCCTGAATGGTGCCGGCCGTCGGCACCGCGTTCAGCACGTCGCGGGTCAGCACCTGCTGCTTGGCGTTGCTCTGCACGTCCACCACGGGCGAAGCGCCAGACACGGTGACCGACTCCTGCAGCGTACCCACCGACAGGTCGATGTTGATGGTCGCCGTGAAGTTGCCTTGCAGTTCAACGCCGTCGCGGATGACAGTGTTGAAACCGGGCAGCGTGTAGGTCAGCTTGTAGGTGCCGGGCCGCAGGTCAGCGATGCGGTAGCCGCCGTTCTCATTGGTAATCGCCGAGCGCACGCCCTCGATCAGGGCCGGGCTCGCCGCTTCCACCGTCACACCGGGCATTACCGCGCCCGAGGTGTCCTTCACCGTTCCCGTGAACACGCTCTGTGCACGCGCAACCGCCGGCATCAGAACGAGACTTGCCAGTACAAGCAAAAACGTTCGTGCAATAAACTTTCGCGCCATCAGTTTCCTCCAAATCAACGATCGAGCAGCCCGACAACGCTTTTGCCGTACATGCAAGCGTGGGCTCCCTACGCTAAAGAGCAACAGCGACGTTACCCCTGTGAAATCAATCCGTCAACTGAACGTGATCCAGTAATTTGGAACGCAGAGTACGAATGAAAGAGCCGCAATCCATCAGCGATGAATTGCGGCTCTGGTCGAGCGCATCACGGCTCGCGTGCGCGAGTGAAGGTCGAGGCTCAGTGACCGCCCGTAGTGGCCGCCTTGATGTTCGCTTTGATGTAAGCCGTGGTCCAGCAGCACTGGAAACCGCCGCCGCCCACGCCCGAGGCGTCGTTGCCTTCAATGCGAATCCAGTACTCGCCTGGCATCGAGAACGTGGCGGTGGTCGACGCCTTGTCCTTTTCGAGGGAGGGCGTGTTGTCGGCGAAGGTGATGTCGCCGGGACCGCGGTACTTGGTCAGCGTGGTGGAGACGCGCGGACGGCGGGGCGGACCAGCTGCACCGCCAGGAGGCGGCGCCGCGGCCGAGCCACCGGTCGGGGTCTCTTCGTGGCCATCGTCGGTCACCCAGTAGTTGAGAGTCACGGCTTCGCCGACCACACCGCTGACCGACGCGGCGGCCGCAAGCTTGGGCGGGCCGGTCAAGGCTTCGGCCTTTTCGCCGAACTTGATCACCGGCGGCTTGTTGCCCATGGCCGCGTCGAGGTACGGCTCGATCTGATAGCCCTTGGTGATGCCGAACGGCACCGAGACGGTCTTGCCGTTGGTGGTCAGGGTCCAGGTCAGCTTCTTGTCGCCGAAGTCTTTCGGCACCTTGATGGCAATCGTGCCCCAGCCGCGCCCGACGACAAAGTGCGTGGGCTGTCCCTGATCGGGACCGCCCGGCTCAATCCGGTTCATCGGGCCGATCGGGACGTCGAGGAGCTGCTTCTTGTTGCGATTGTAGTACCCGATCAGCAACGTGTAGGTGCCGTCCTCGTTCTGGTACCAGCCTTCGAAGGCTGGAGAGACGTTCAATCCCGAATCCTTGAGTGGCTCCATGACCAGTTCCTGCTGGGCCGCAGCACCGGACACCATCACGGTGCTGACGATAGCCACGGCCGCGGCAACGCGCCTCACGTTCACGAATGACAACATACAGAAACTCCTGGGGTGAAAAGACAGAAGGGGCGCCAAGGTGGCGCCCCTTCGTGTCAGATCCGAAAAGACATGAACTATTGCTGCTGGCGATCGGTGGTGGTAGCCAGCTTCACCTTGCGCGCTTCGATCTCCTTGGCCAGATCGTCGTCGCTCATGTAAGTGATGTTGATCCAGAGGTGCGCCATCTCGTCGACGGTACGGTCGCCCCAGCCAACCCACTGGTTCGGGTCGGGGTTGTTCTTGTTGGCGGCGGTGTTGTCGTGCCACGACGTGACCTTCAGGATCGTGCCCTTCGGCAGCAGCGGCGCGTAGTCGTCGTCGAACACGTAGTTGTTCATCCAGTTGAACTCGAACCGGTTGACATGGCCGAGCACCATCTGCTGGCCGTTGGGCAGGATGGCTTCGAGCATCTGGGCCTTGCCACGCAGGTGCATGTGGGGCTGGAAGTTCTCGACGCGGCCGGCGCGACGCATGACGTGGAAGTTCTGGCCGACGTTGATCGAGTTGGGCGCGATGTCGAGCTGACGGTTGCCGCCGGTAACGCCGCTGTAGAGCGACAGCGCGGTGCGGTACTTCGGCTCCTGACCCTTCGGGTAGAAGTAGATGCCGAGCTCGACCTCGGTGCTGATGTCTTCACCGCCGGCGCTGTAGTGGATGTCCCAGCGGATCTTCGAGCCGGGCAGCATCAGCTTGCCGGTATTGGGACGCATCAGCTCGCCCTGCTTGTTGACGGCCCATTCCATGAACAGCCCGGCGCCGCTGTCGGCATCGGCGTTGTTCAACATGGCCTGGACTTCTTTCTCATCCTGCATGAGATAGGCGAGCGCGTGGTGGGTAATCTTGCGGCCCTTCAGCGTGCCGGGGCGCATTTCAATGGCGCGCACCCAACGGGCCTCGGTCAGTCCGGTGTCAACCACCGGCTTGAACCAGGCGTCCATGGCCACGGCCTTCTGGGTGTACTTGGGCGACTTGATGACCAGGTCGGGCGGACCGCCGAACTTGCTGGCGTAGTTCCAGCCGTTGCCGGATTCCCAGGTCTTGGCGGCGGGCATGTCCTTGGGGTCGCCCTTCGGCGAGCCGTTGGTCGCCCACTTGACGATGGTGTCGATTTCCTTGTCGCTGAGCGAGCGGTCATCCTTGTAGTGCTGGATGCCGACCGACTTGTCGATGTGCCAGGGCGGCATGTTGCGCGAGGCCACGCGATCACGAATGGAACGCGCCCACGGACGCGCCTCCTCGTAGGTGGTCAGCGAGAACGGCGCGATCGAATCCGGGCGGTGGCACGACTCGCACTTGTTCTGGAAAATCGGCGCAACGTCCTTTGTGAACGTCGGCGTTGCGGTCGTCTGAGCTGAAAGCGACGCTGGAAGAGCCAGAAGGCCCATCACGCCCACCGCCCCAGTCAAAACCCGTCCGAAGATACCGTTAGCCATCTTCTTCCCCTCCGAAAGATTTATCTGGTCCCGCCCCTGGCCGGACGACCGCGCCGGAGGCGCGGCAGAACTACGCTTCGCGGTTGGTGAGTGTACACGCAAAGTAACAGCTTGTCATCCCCACGCTAGCCTAATGGCTACCATCACCTGCGCGAATGGTGCCTACCCGGTATATCGGTTCAGCATTAGCCGCACATTTCAGGCCAGTTTGCGAAGAATCAAGCTCTTCAGGTAATAGGTTTCGGGAACCCCCAGCAGCACCGGGTGATCGCGCCCCTGCATGCGCTTTTCCACGACCGTCACGGGGATATGCGCATCGGCCGAGGCCTCAAAGACCGCCTGGCCAAACATGCCCTCATCCACGTTGTAGGAGCAACTGCAGGTAATCAGGTAGCCGCCGGGCGCCAGCAGCCGCAGGGCACGGAGGTTGATTTCCTTGTAGCCAGCCAGGGCGTTGGTGACCGACGCCTTGTTCTTGGCGAACGCCGGCGGGTCCAGCACGATGGTGTCGTAGCGCGCGCCTTCGCGCTCGAGGTGCCGCAGTTCATCGAAGACGTTGGCTTCGCGGGCCGTGAGATTGGTGATGCCGTTAGCGGCCGCATTGGCGGTAATCCGCGCCACCGCATCGGCCGAGACGTCGAGCGCTTCCACCGTCCGGCAGCGGGGCGCCAAGGCCAGCGCGAAGCCGCCGTTGTAACTGAAACAGTCGAGTAACGCGCCGTGCGCGTAGCGCGCGGCGGCCTGCCGGTTCTCACGCTGATCGAGAAACAAGCCGGTCTTCTGTCCGCGCCACGGGTCGACGTCGTAGGTCACGCTGCCTTCGCGGACGGCAATGGTCTCGGGAACCGCGCCGTGTATCGCGGCCACGGTCTGCTCAAGACCCTCGAGCAGCCGCACTTTCGGATCGTTGCGCGCCAGTACGCCCTTGGCGCCGGTCAGCTCCACCAGCAACCGGACCAGCATCGGCGTCAGCCGATCCATGCCTTGCGACAGCGCCTGCATCACCAGGTAGTCGCCGTAACGATCGACGATCAGCGACGGCATCAGGTCGGCCTCGCCGTGCACCAGGCGGTAGGCCGTGGCGTCGATCTCGAGAATCTCGCGGAAGGCGATGGCGTTCTCGAGGCGCTCGCGCCAGAACCCATCGTCAATCGCCCGATCGTCGCGCGAGATCATCCGCAGCGTGATCTGTGACTGGTCGCTGAACAACGCGTGCCCGAGGTCACGGTCACGCGGGCCACGGACGTTAACGACGATGCCGGGCTCGACGGCGGCAACGTCCATGACGTCAGAGCGGTAGATCCAGGGATGGCCGCCGCGAATGCGGTCTTCACCCTTGGCATTGACAATGGCGGTGGGAGTCACAGGTCAGTATAACTGCCGCGGATCTGGTGATCGGGTGATCTGGCGGTCTGGTGATTTGGCTATCAGAATGGCGGGCGCCAGCGGAGGCCCTTGAATCGCGCGTAGTCGCGGTCGGTGGTGATCCACTCGCAGCCCGACTCGACCGCCATGGCCGCAAACCACGCATCGGGCACCAGGTTGCCGGTCGCGTTGGCCGCCACGCACATGCGGGCGAACAGGTCCCCGTGTCGTGGACCGGGATTCACGATCACGCAGTTGGGTTGCTCCAACAAGGCGCGGCTGAAGGCCAGCGCTTCGTCGAGCCGGCTCGGACGCGCGAACACCCGCGGATGGGTCGAAAGCCTGATCACCGAGGCTATTACCTGCGGCGAGACGCCGTACGCGGCGTCGCCATTGACGACCGCTTCCAGCCAGGCGAGGTACTTGTCGTGATCGGTCGCGTCCTTACGGAAGGCGTAGAGCAGGACGTTGACGTCGCAAAGAATCACCGGGTCTCGTTCATGACATCGAGCAACGTGGCCGAGTCATGGAGGTCGACGCCGGGCAGCGTGCCCCCCACGGCGCGCGACACCGGCAGCCGGACGTGCCGTCGCGACGGGCCGCCCTGGCCGCGGGCCAGCACCAGGCGGAGACCGCGCTCGATCAGGCTGGTCAGGGTCTCGCCACGCTCGTCGGCCACCTCGCGTGCCCGGTCAAGCAGGCCGGGGTCGAGACGAACGGTCGTCCGCATATGTCCCAGCATCTCAGGTGAGACATACGTATGTCAAACCAGCCCGGCTGCGCTAAACTTGGTCGCCATGCGGATTGCCCTCGGCGCCGACCATGCCGGATTTCATCTCAAGGACTCGTTGAAGCGAACGCTCGACGAACTGGGACTCACCTATCAGGATTTCGGCACCCACTCGGCGGAGTCGGTCGACTATCCGGACTTCGCCGCGGCGGTCGCCCACAGCGTCGCCACCGGCCAGTGTGATCGCGGCATCCTGGTGTGCGGCACCGGGGTCGGGATGGCGATTGCTGCCAACAAGGTGGCGGGCGTCCGCTCGGCGGCGATCGTCGACACCGACACCGCCAAACTGGCCCGCGAGCACAACGACCTCAACGTGCTCACGCTCGGCGCGCGGGTGACGCCCGAAGTGCGGGCCCGCGAGATCGTCAAGGTGTTTCTCGAGACGCCGTTCGCCGGCGGCCGCCACGCCAATCGCGTCGGCAAGATTCACGCGATTGAACGATAGAATCAGATCCTTCACATGGACAACCTGTCACTGATGCAGCGTTCCCTGGCCCAGTCGGATCCCGAAATCGCCGCGGCCATCGCCAACGAAACCACCCGCCAGGCCGAAGGCCTGGAACTGATCGCGTCGGAAAACTTCGTCAGTCGTGCCGTGCTCGAAGCCGCCGGCTCGGTGATGACGAACAAGTACGCCGAGGGCTGTCTCTTATACACATCTGACGCTGCCGACGAATAGAGAGGTGTAG
>ENA-ORBV01003445-ORBV01003445.1-microbial-mat-metagenome-genome-assembly--contig:-NODE-3445-length-31591-cov-4.794917_pt1 | contig 31591 bp, 33 predicted proteins | sample MGYA00237777_ERZ505514 | MGnify/ENA primary metagenome ERZ505514 (study PRJEB26160, sample SAMN06269048) | microbial mat metagenome | isolation source: Oligotrophic lake microbial mat | place... | reverse complement strand
AATGATACGGCGACCACCGAGATCTACACCTCTCTATTCGTCGGCAGCGTCAGATGTGTATAAGAGACAGGCTCGCGGGGATCTGCTGTATCTTGCGATTGCGGGTGTGGCTTACGGGATCAGTTTGCTGTTCTATGGATGGATTCTGGAGAGGCAATGATTAAGATTCGCTTAAGCGGAAACGAACGCATGATGTTAAGGTAATAGCGAGTTTGACAATGCGAATCCTTGTAGTGGAAGACGAAAAAAGAATCGCCGACTTTCTGGGCAGAGGCCTTGAGAGTGCTGGCTATGCAGTGGATATTGCTCCTGATGGACAGACTGCTCTGGACTTGGTGCACGCCACGGATTACGACCTGATTACCCTGGACATGATGTTGCCGGATATGGACGGCATCAAGGTTCTGGAGAAGATCCGTAACCGCAAGACTAACCCACCGGTGTTGATTCTGAGTGCGCGTGGAGCGGTTGAGGACCGGGTGAAGGGTCTTGAGCTTGGCGCTGACGACTATTTGACGAAGCCGTTTGCGTTTGTTGAGCTGTTGGCGCGTGTGAGAGTGCTGTTGCGGCGCGGCCAGCCTACGCCAGAGAAGCTCATTGTTGGCGAGCTGACTCTGGATTGTATTCGCCGCAAGGTGACGCGATCTGGTGACAACATCGAATTGGCTCCTAAAGAGTTTTCGATTCTTGAATATCTAATGCGGAACAAGGGTCGGCCGCTGAGCCGCACGATGATCGTCGAACACGTTTGGGACATGGATTACGACGGGCTCACCAATATTGTGGATGTGTATATCCGCCACCTGCGGTCGAAGATCGATGACCGCTATCCGGCCAAGCTGATTCACACGGTTCGCGGCATTGGTTATATGCTCGAGCTGCCCGAGAGCCGCAGCGAGAAGACTGCGCAGGCTTAGCAAAACTGTGACTGCTGTAAATTGAAATTATGCAGCGCAGCATCTTTAAAGGTCTTAGGTTCCGGCTTGCGCTAAGCTACGCCGTCTTTTTCGCGATTCTACTGACAGGTTTTGGGTTTGTCTTGCGGAGCATGTTGCGCGGGGTGATCGAGACTACCGTTCAGGGACTTCTGGATGAAGAATGGGCGGCAACGAAGGGGTTCTTGCGCATCGACGCCAAGGGCAATCTCGAATGGGCGCATGACCCGACGGATAAAGAAGCGACGGCTATCGTTGAGCGTCTGAAGCTGATCTACATGATCGCCGATGAAAAAGGCGAGGTGTTAGAAAGCTCTGAAATGTACCGCGAGATGGGCTTCCAGAGTCCTGCACTGATAGCGACGATCCTCAGTGAAGACAAGCCACGCTATACATTTCACCCGAATCTACGGGGCCAGGTTTTCATGGTTCGCGAAGGGACTTTGAGCGAGCGGAATCACAAATATTTTGTGGCCCTTGGGCGCAACTTCACGCCCAGTCTTAACGTGATTGACCAATTCAGCGTGGACTACTTCATAGCCCTGCCCTTCATCATCCTGACTGCAGCGGGTCTCGGTTGGCTGCTGGCCCGGCGGGCGATGCAGCCGGTGACGGAAGTGGCTGCGCAGGTGGCGCAGGTTTCGGGATCGAATCTTTCGTTGCGCGTCCCGCTGCGAGGGTCAAGGGATGAACTGGATCACATGATCGCGAACTTCAATGGCATGGTGGAGCGGCTGGACCAGAGTTTTCAGCAAATTCGGCAGTTCTCAACCGATGTCTCTCATGAGTTGCGGACGCCCATCACTGTGGTGCGTGGGCAGTTGGAAGTAGCACTGATGACGGCAACGTCTGAGGAAGAACTTCGAGTAGCCATAGAGGCGGCACTAATCGACATTGACCGTTTGTCGCAGATAGTGCGAGCCCTGCTTAATCTGGCTAAGGCAGAAGGTGGCCAGCTTGCGCTACAGATGCAGGATCTGGATTTGGTGGCGCTGATCCGGGAGGTAATGGATGCGCTCGAGATCCCGGCGATGGATCGTCAGGTGATTCTACGCAACGAGCTTCCTCGAAAGGCGGTAATATCGGCGGATCGCATCCAGATAGAGAGACTCCTCTACAACCTGATCGACAATGGCATCAAGTACACGCGGCAGGCAGGCTTCGTTGAGGTGATTGTGAGTCTTGATGAAAGCAGTCAAAAAATCATGCTTGAGATTCGCGACAATGGAGAGGGCATTGCACCCGAACATTTGCCTCACCTGTTTGACCGGTTTTACCGCGTCCCGATGCGCGAGAATAGTGGGGAAAAGGGTCTTGGGCTGGGACTAAGTTTCGTCTCATGGATTGTCAAGGCACACAGTGGGGATATACAGGTGAGCAGTAAATTGGGTGAGGGAACGAGCTTTCGCGTCACCTTCCCCGTAAAAATTATCGATACCAGGAATCAGATAGAACATGCAAATCAAAGAGAGACAGCTGGAAGGCATTCGAATTCTTGATCTGGAGGGTTCGCTTGTAGCCGGAGAGCCTTGTCAACAATTGCGCGAACATTCGACAGCGGACATCGCTTCGAAACCACAGGTGGTGGTGAATCTGGCCGCAGTGGATTACATTGATTCGAGTGGCCTTGGAATGTTGGTGAACTGCTTTTCTACGCTGGAGCGGAATGGTGGCGGCATGCGGATTCTGAGTCCGTCCGAGCGCGATATGGAATTGATGGTGCTCACCAAACTAGCTACTGTTTTTCAAGTTTTTAATGACGAGCAGGAAGCGGTGAACAGCTTCTTCCCGGATCGGGAGATCAAGAAATTCGACATACTTTCGTTTGTTCAGCAGCAGCGCAAGGCCAAAGAGAGCAAGTAGGACGATGCTTGCGCCTGGCATCGAGAAGCCAAATACACTATTGGTCTTTTATCGTGTCTCTTGCCCGACATGCAAGCTGACACTCCCTTATGTGCACCGGGTACAAATGCCGGTGCTCGGGATCTCGCAGGACGATTCGGAATCGACTGAGAAGTTCCGGCAACAGTTTGAAGTGAAGATCGAGTCGGTGCTTGACCTCGCATCTGAAGGCTATCCGGCAAGCAGCCAGTTTGGGGTTCACCACGTGCCGACGATGTTTGTTCTCGATGAGAACGGGAAGATCGCCGAGCGCATTGAGGGCTTCGATAAGGACGCGCTCGAGCGGCTCGGTGCCTCCTTCGACGAATCGGAGCTGGTTCCGGAGTTCCGGCCCGGCTGAAGAAGCAAGAACTGACGCCCGTGCGGCGTTATCATGAATGGCACTTAGCGGGCGCCCCATTAAAGTTACGGATGTAGATAGAAGACTTTGCACATGATCTTCCAGTCGCCATCGACCTTGAGCATGTTGAAGAGATCTGTGAAGCGGTGGCCGGTCCAGTTGTCCATCTCAAGACGAACGGAGGCGACCGTGCCAGTGATGTCGACGCTGGCGAATCTGACTTCGAGATCGGGTGCGGCACCGTTACCGTCGTGCCAATCGTAGAGCCCCTGGATCGGGCCGGCGAAGAGGTCTGGGCCGACGTAGCCAAAGATGGTTGCCTGGTCGTGAAATGAGAGTTTCATTTCAGCGCTGCTGCCGGATTTGGCTCCATCGATGTAGTGCTGGACGCAGTTGAGGATTGCATCATATTCGTTGACGGTGGTTAGGGTGGTGGGCATTTGGGATCTTAAAGTTTACCAAGACATTCGGAAGTTGTAGCTATGAGATTTTGAGCGGGTTGCGGACGGGGAGGTCAAAACGCGAGAAGTCTCGATCTGCGGTTAAAAGGGTGGTGACTCCATGTGCGCGGCAGATCGCTGCAATCCTTGCGTCGTGCACCATTGGCCCAAGTGCCGCACTAGTTCTTAGTATTTGTTTGAGGATCTCCCAATAATTGCCGGATTCTCCGATCCATTGGCCAGCTCTCGAATCTTGGACCAGTCTTGAATCGCCTGGCCTTTACCCTGGAAACCAAATGACATTAACCTGAACGGCGCTCCCTGAGTTGGGGGTTCCAAAGCGAGGCGGAGCGCTGATTCGATCAACTCTCGCAGCGAGATTCCTATTGTTGAACAATGCAGTTTTGCCTGGCGAAAGAGCGGATCGGCAATTTCAACTGTCGTTTTCATTACTCCAGTTTCCCCTATTTATGGATGTCCAACATGGGTTTAGGTATTTTGGAGTCATGTGACAATTGTGGAATGGTCAATAAATAGATGAGTTCTCCTTCAAAACTCATCGGGCTTCTGGTCATTCTTGCCGCAGATGTGTTTATGATAGCGACCGATAGCATTCGTTCGAGCTTGATCGTGATGCAGTTGATGATGATTCTGACGGTGATGATTGTCAGCTTTTCGCGGTCAAAATTGAAAGTAGACAAACGGGATCGGGACGTCGGTAAGGGCGAAGACCTCTAGGACTAAAAGCATTGAGATAAACTCATATTTTATGCAGGAAACACCTCGACGCGATTTTCTTAAGATAGCCAGCGTTATTGCCGCTCCCGCCATCATCAAAGCCCAGACGGTTACGAATGCCATCAAGGTTGGCCTTGTTGGTGCCGGTGGCCGCGGAACTGGCGCTGCCTCACAGGCCTTGAAGGCCGATGACTACGCCGAATTGACCGCAATAGCCGACGTATCGACGGATCAGATTAACGGGTCACTGGCGCGGATTGCCCGCATTAACGGTGCCAAGGTGAAGGTTGCCGATGGCAGCAAGTATCTGGGCTTCGAAGCCTATCAGAAGGTAATCGATTCCGATATCGACGTCGTGCTGCTTTGCACGCCTCCTGGATTCCGCCCAACGCAACTGCGCTACGCCGTTGAGAAGAACAAGCATGTCTTCACCGAAAAGCCGATGGCAGTGGACCCGGCCGGTATTCGCAGCGTGATCGAATCGGTGAAGATCGCCCGTGAAAAGAAGAAGTGCATCGTCGACGGATTCATGTGGCGCTACGCCAACCACATCTCGCAGTTGATGGAGCAGGTTCATGCCGGCATCATCGGCGACATTTTGTCCTACTATGCGTCCTACTACACCGGCCCCGTCAAGCCCATGCCACCGGCTTCTACGCGCCCTGCAGGGATGAGCGACGTGGAATGGCAGACCAAGAACTGGTACAACTTCATCTGGACTTGCGGCGACGGTTATGTGGAACAGGCCGTGCACTCAGTCGATAAGGTGGCGTGGGCCTTCAAGGATGTCCCGCCGGTATCGTGCGTCGCGCACGGCGGCCGCCAGATTCCGCAAGAGGGCGGCAACATCTTCGACCATTTCGAATGTAATTACCTTTACCCGAATGGGGCGCGGGCGTTTATCGCTCATCGCCAGATCCCCGGCATCTACAACGAGAACGCCGATTACATCGTTGGTACTCAGGGCAAGGTAACGATTGGACGTGGGCCGATGCCACTGGTGGAAGACCACAAGGGCAAGGTACTTTGGGCATTTGAAGGCACCAAGAATGATGGCTATCAGTATGAGCACGACATTCTGTTTGCAGCGATTCGCAAGGGTGAAGTGGTGAACAAGGGTGATCGCATGATTTCGTCGACGCTGCTTGCCATTCTTGGACGGACTGCAGCCTATACTGGCGCGCAGATCTCGTGGGAACAGATTCAGAACTCGAAGTTGTCGACTTTCCCGGAGCCCTTTGACGCCAATGGTAGCCTGCCTGACGTGCCTACTCCCATGCCGGGCATCACCAAGTTTGTATGATCCTGTTCTTCGCCTTTTTTGCTGTCGACTTCGCTACCGAAGTTAAACCTGTGATCGAGAAGCAATGCGCGGCCTGTCACGACCGCGCATTCTTCGTCCGCAAAAAGGACAAGATTGTTTCTTCGCTCGCAATTATGCCTCCCGGTGGGCCTCCGCTCAATGCGAAGGACAAGGCGACACTCACCAAGTGGGTGGCTGATGGCCTTCCTTACCCTGAGGTGCAGAAGGCGATGGCGGATGATCCTGAACTGACCAAGAACTTGCATTCGCAGATTGTCAAAGCTTCGGCCAAGGACAAAGTAATGAAGCCTTACAAGGCGATCATCCCGGGAACCGATGTGCCATATGAGATGCTGCCGATTCCAGCGGGCAAGCTCAAGATGGGCAATAACAGTGTGAAGGACGAATCACCTGAACATGAGGTGACGATTGAGCCTTTCTGGATGGCAATTCGCGAAGTGACCTGGAACGAGTACCGGCTTTTCATGTTTGCCTCTTTGTCTGGCGAGATTGCGGGCAATAACATAGCGATTGACGCCGTTAGTAGACCAACGAAGCCTTATGTCGAGATGTCGTTTGGAATGGGTACTGAAGGCTACCCGGCGATCTCGATGACACACCATGCAGCGAGCAAATATGCGGAATGGCTGAGCGCCAAGACTGGGCACTTCTATCGCCTGCCGACAGAGGCAGAGTGGGAGTACGCTTGTAAGGCCAATGCGCCTGCGCCGGCGAATCTGGCCGATGTTGCAGTCTTCAAGAAGGGCCAATACGAAATGGTGGGGACCAAGAAGCCGAATGCGTTTGGACTCTACGACATGCTGGGCAATGTGATGGAGTGGACCACCGATCAATACTATGCGGATGCTTACAAGAACCCGCAAACCTGGTATCCGTCGAAGACTTCGTATCCGCATACGGCGCGAGGTGGATCGTGGGCTGACAAGTCTGAGCGTGTGACGTGCACGGCCAGATTCCCTTCGGACCCGAGCTGGAAACAGCAGGATCCGAACCTGCCGAAGTCGATCTGGTATCACACGGATGCGCTGGGACTGGGCTTTAGGCTTGTTAGACCGGTGAAGATTCCGCCGGCTGAAGAAATGCACAGGTTCTGGAACAATGGAGTTGCGGAAGACCAGTAGCTCGTTCCCGTGCATGGGGACACTGATCCGCATCTCGGTCTATTCGAGCAAGGATCCAGCTGAGGCGATGCTCGGAGCCAAGCTACGCTTTGAAGAGCTTGATGCGCGCCTGAGCCACTATAAGCCCGACAGCGAGATCAACCGGCTCAAGCCGGGGTTGACGACCAAGGTGAGCTCTGATCTTTTTGCCATCCTCACATTTGCCCAGCGGCTTTCGCTGCTTTCGGGTGGCGCTTTTGACGTTACCGTGCGGGGTAATCCGATTGGATATCAGAACATTGCCTTGGGCCATCAAACGGTGACGCTGCTCAAAGAGGAGATGTTGCTGGACCTGGGAGGCATCGCCAAAGGATATGCCAACGATCAGGCCTCGAAGTTGTTGGCGGCAAGGGGAATTAGAAGGCATTTGATCGCCGCTTCGGGCGATGTTCTGGCGAGGGGTAAGCCGGGATGGCGGGTGGGGTTTCAGCAGACCGAGCGAGTGCTGGAAGATCGCGCTGTCTCGACGTCGGGCAATTCCTACCAGCCTGGGCACATCCTCGACCCGAGATCAGGGCAGCGGGTGATGAGTTCTGAGACTGTGAGTGTGGTGGCCAGGGACAGCATGACGGCGGATGCTCTGGCGACTACTTGTTTGATTCTTAAGGGAGCCGAGCGAGCAGCGTTGCTTGCGGCCTATGCCGGGGCTGAAGTGGTTTCGGCGTAACGGATTTGCTTCAAGTTGAGGCTTTTGCTCTCGCCTTCACCAATCTTTACATTGCCTGCACGATCTTCAAATTTCTTAAGGAATTCGGGGTCTGAGGCAGTGGCGGCGTCTATTTCTTCGAATGCAAAGATCTTGTAATCGCCGGGTGGAAGGTTGGCGATGCTGAACTTGCCGGCATCCTCGACGCGGGCAGTGACGTTCGAGTAAGTGAGTTCGCCGTTGGGGCCTACCTTGGCGACGATGATGGTACCGGGAGCGTCATCCTGCTTCTGTTTTTCGACCATTCCGTCGACTTTGGCGATCTTGGTGGAGAGGATCACTTCCATCGGACCACCCCCGCCGCTGCCAAGATCGATGCCTGCGTCGCGAACATCCTGACCGCCCACATTGATGGCTTTGACATATGAGTTGGTGAGTTGAGCGATGGTGATTCTGTATTTTTCGGGTGAGAGGTCTTTGAGGCTGAAGGTGCCGTCCTCAGCCACTTCGACAGGCTGATTGAAGGTCGTGTCGGCTTGCATCTGGATGCGCACCTGTTTCAGATTTACGAGGGTCTTATCACCTTCGACAGTTACTTTGCCCTGAAAAGAGAAGACCGGAGAGGGTGTGACCACAACTCCATCCACGTTGTTATTGCCTACGCTCAGCTTCATGGAGCCGACAACTCTGGGGCGACCGCCATCAAATGAATTGACAGTGAGCTTGTAGGCACCTGGAGTGACGCTGGCGAGTTCGAAAGTGCCGTCTGGGCGGACTTGGCCGCCGCCCATTCCGGGAGGGCCGAAGCCGAAGCCCATTTCGCCACTGCTGCCATCGGCACGCATCTGGACGATCATGCCACCGCCTCCGCCGCGTCGATTGCGGTTGCCGGCGGCATCGGCCGGAGGAGCCTCGACGCCAGACACACGACCCTTGACACGATAAACACGGACCTTGCGCAGAGTCATCTGGACACCGCTGAATTCCTGGCCAGGCCCTACTTCGACTCGCTGGGCTTGTTCCATTGTTTCGACACCGGGGAAGAAGAGCTTTGGATAACCGAATTCTTCTTTACCCTGCTGGATTGGTGCGCCGCCCATGTTCATGCGCTGGACGAGAACGTAGTACTTGCCGGGAGCGACGTTGGTGATTCGGAAGTCACCTCGATCGTTGGTCTGGTTGGCACCCTGGCCTTGCATGCGGCGCTGAGCCTGGAAATACTGCTGTCGCATCAGGCTGACGGAGACACCTTCCATGGGTTCGCCGTCTTCGTCGAGAATGCGACCGCTGACGATGCCTTGCGGGGTCATGCGGACGACTACGTCGGCTTTGTCGGAGCCGGTGCTTACGTTGACTTCAGAGCCGATGCCACCGCTGCGGCCGCCGAAGTTAGAGCGGATGAAGCCGGTTTTTTCGCCCGAAAGGCGATAGCGGCCTGGGGTGATATTCTCAAAAACAAAATTGCCTGCATTGTCTGTAGCGGCGCTCAAGCCACCTCTCATGGCGCCGCCAAATCCTGGAGGGCCACCTTGCTGTTGCTGCGAGCCGGCAGGCTGCATGGTAACTGTGGCTTTACGCACGGGCTCGCCAGTAATGGCATTGATGACTTTGCCTGAAACCCGACCCGGCTTCTCAGTTACTGTTTGCTGCGGTTGCTGTTGCTGGCCCATCAGGCCGAAAGAAATGGCAGACAAAAGTATCAGGCGCATCGGGAAAACTCCTTCTAACTATTCACTACGTTTCACAGCGAAACCGTTACTGTGGAGGACGCCGTCGACACCGTCGGGGTTTAAGCGAGTTGCGTCATATTCAACCATCAATCCGCTCATATCCGGCCGGAGCTTGAAACTCATCACTCCATAGACGCTCAAAAGGCGGGAAAGTCTCTCGTACTCGGCATCACCCAGAGGCTTTACCAAGTCGTATTGCAGTTCTACTCTTGTCATAACTTTAATTTTCGCTCTTTAGCTTCCACAAGATCTGCCGGACCATCCCGAGCCACATGACTGCGTCCTGCTCGCGGAGTTGCATACGCCGGCTAAGACGGCGCAGCTTCTCAATGACATTGTCGGTATGAACGTAGCCGGAGAGTTGTAAAGCTTCGTAAAGCCGGGCGACGAATTCGTCGAGCAAGCCGACGGCAGCGAGGTCTGTGCGCGGGTTATCGCGAATCAATTCGTAGAGGGTTACCGCGACGGCTTGCCCGAGATTCATGCTGGCTGCACCTTCGACGGTTGGGATGCGGACGAGCCAGTGGCAATGCGACATGTCTTCGTTGGAAAGGCCGAATTTTTCGCTGCCAAACAGGAGCGAGACGGGGCCGTTGTGTTGCTTGACAGCTTGAGCCGCAGCTTCGAGCGGTTCGATAGTAAGGTTTACATCTCGCTTGTGAGCGCTGGTTGTACCGATGACGAGAGTGGATTCGGCGACGGCATCTGCGAGGGTGGGAAAGTCTCGCGAGTCTTTGAGGACTTGCCCGGCGTGGGGGCCGCTGCGGGCTTCATCTGCGGCGACGCGGTAAGCGTCAACAAGGCGCAGATCGGGGAAGCCAAAGTTGGCCATGGCACGTGCGGCAGCGCCGATATTGAGGGGGTTGCGTGGGCCGACCAGGACGACGCTTAGACTTTCCAAAGCAGATATCCCATCCCGATCATGTAGGCTGCGGTGGCCTTCCATTCCTGGTTCTTGAGGTAAAGGTTGATATCGAAGTCGCCAGTGCCTTCGGATTTAGGAGGCATTGGCCAGAGGAGCGGGACACGTCCGGCGTATTCGCGATAACGGGGGAAGATCTTGAGCAGGTGCTGCTCTTCCTGTTCGATTACCGGAAGATAGACGAGGCCGAAGACGGCGACAGTTACGGAGAGAACTATCCAGCTTTGCGCCGCGAGGGCGAGACCGAGGGCGACCAGCAGGGTGCCAAGGTAGAGCGGGTTGCGCGTCCAGGCATAAGGGCCCCCATCGGCGAGGTCTTGATTCTTTTTGAGATGACCTGCTGCCCAACCTCGAAGCGCCAAACCGGGGAAAGAGAGCAGTGGGCCATAGAGCAAGCTCATTGGGGTGGGTGAAGCGAGCAGGCCAAAAGAGATGCCGAGCAGAAAGCCGCTTGGGACGCGCATACGCATTACGAAGTCGGCGTAGGGTTTTGGGAACCAGTGTTTCCTCATCAGAGTACCTCTTCCAAAGATTGCCAGACGCGGTCTACATCAAGGCGAATCATGCTGTCGGAAATTTCGTTGTCGCGCTTGTAGGTGGTTGCTGCGCCGTGGCTACGCAGGACTCTGACCGTGGGGCCATGTGGGCCGTTGCGTGCAGGGTCTGTTGGGCCAAAGAGGGCGAGGCCGGGTTTGCCGAGGAGGGCAGCCAGGTGCAATGGGCCACTATCGAGACCGAGCACGGCGTGGGCGCGATGTGTCGCGTCGATGAGGCCTTCCATGCCGCTTTCATGACGCCAGAGGAATTCGCTGTTAGGTAGTTCAGCGCCAGGCATAACATTCAGTACGAGTTGCATCCGATGTTGTTCTTTGAGGCGCTTGCCGATTTCGATGTAGCGTTCAATCGGCCATTGCTTGGACTTCCAACCAGCATAGGGCGCGGCAATGACAAATTTGCCTGCTGGTAGTTTGCCTTCTGGAAAGCCTTTGGGGCCGAGGGTGCGTGGCGGAGCATTGAGGCCGAGTGAGGCGACCAGATCGAGGTTACGCAGCACTACATGCTCGCTGCTCGATTCGAGCATATCCGTGTAGAGGACGCCCGCTTCGGGCTCGCGGAGTTGTTTTGAGGCGAAGCCGATGCGGCGCTCTGCACCGCTGACCAGGGCGGTGATGGCGCTTTTCCAGAGGCCCTGGAAATCGATAGCGATGTCGGGCTTCCATTTGCGAAGCCACTTGGCGGCGATCCAGACGCTGAGGAGGTCGCGACGGTCGAGGGGCAGCAGATGGTTGGCGAGGCCGGTGCCGGAGAGCAGAGGCATCCAACGGGGTTCGAGGACCCAGGTGATCTCGGCATTGGGCAAGGCCTGACGGAGGCGATCCACTGCCGGCATGGCGTGCAGGATATCGCCCATTGCACCGAGACGAACGACCAGAATCTTGGTCAAGGTCTAGCGGACCTCACTTTTGCGGAGAACCAATTGTTCTAGTTCGTAACGGGCAGCGTTCTCCTGGTCTCGGATGTCGAGTGCGCCGGGCAAGGTACCGATTGCGACATAGCGCACGATGCCGAGGCTGGCGGCCAGTTCGGCACGAGCTTCGACACTGAGATAGGAGTCTGGCCGATCGGTGACGAGGGCGAGCAGGGGCCGGTCGAGTTTCGCGAGCACTGGGGCGAGTAGTGGGTCACAGTCGATTTGAACAAGCAAGAGGCCTTCTTCTGTGGCGCGCAGGGCGGCCTGATCAAGCGGGATGATTTTCTTTCGAGTGTCCAATCTTCTATTTCAGCAAGTCGAGGGCCTCTAGCGCTACTCGCTCTGGCGAAATCCTTGTCATGCAGCGGTGGTCAATTGGGCATTCGCGCAGTTTGCAGGGTGAGCAATGGACTGGTTCGCGGACGATGCGGGCGAGTGGGCCGACGGGGCCGGTGCCAATATGATCGGTGCTGCCGAAGATCGTGACGCTGGGGGTGCCGACTGCATAGGCGACGTGCATTGCGCCACTATCGTTGGTGAGCATGAGTTCGCAATTGGCTACGAGTTGGATGAATTCGCGCAGGGTGGTGCGGCTGGCATAGTTCTCGACTTGAACTCCGCGGGCTTTGAGGCCAGCTTCGACGATGGCAACGATGTCTGCTTCTGCCGGGCTGCCGAAGAGCGCGACTCGCGAGCCACGGGCCAGAGCTACATCAGCTGCAGCTTCGGCGAATCGCTCGGGATACCAACGCTTGGCACTGCCGAATGCGGCACCGGGGCTGATGCCAATTACAGGCTCGGGGTGACGTTCGATACCGTTGAGGCGGATGGGCGAGTCTGCGTTATAGCCGTCAATCCAGCCGGCGAGACGCAGGAGTTCGAGGTAGTAGAACCGTTCGTGGCCGATCACGGGCACGTCGACCGGATGAGTGAGCAGGAGGCGGCGGCCGTCGCGATTGAAGCCGGCACGTTCGGGGATGCGTGCGAGGAAAGTGAAGGCGGCAGCCTCGAAGGAATTTTGCAGCAGGAGCGCTTTGTCGAAGCGGCCTCGCAGGGTCTTGGCCAAGACGAGTTTGGCTGACCAACTTTCTTTTGGATAGACGATCACTTCGTCGCAGAAAGATTCAGAAGAGTATAGATCGGCTATCCAGGGCAGGCCGAGGATTGCGATGTGGGCCGAAGGATTTGCCGACCGCAGGGCGTGCAAAGCCGGGAGACACATGATGGCGTCTCCAAGCCAATTGGTTGCCCGAACGAGAATCCGCATAAAATCTATCTCAGCATGTTAAACGCAGAACAGCTTGCCAATTTAGACCGCGATGGATTTTTGGTGGTGCCCGATGCGGTGCCGCCGGAGATGCTGGAAGCCTTGCGAGAGCGCATTGAGGAGCTTTTTGAGAGCGAGGGTGAAACTGCGGGGGGAGAGTTCAAGTACGAGGCTGGGGCGAGGCGTTTGGCCAATTGCGTCGATAAGGGTGAGGTGTTTGAGGCAGCGATTCAGGTTCCAGTGATGCTGGAGGCGAAGGCTCATATTCTGGGGCCCGACTTCAAGCTTTCGAGTCTCAACGTCAGATCAACCAACCCGATGAGTGAAGCGGATCAGCCTCTGCATGTCGACATGAACGGCATCCGCGATGAGCAGGGATATTGGGTGGCGAATACGATTTTTATGCTCGATGATTTTACGCCGGAGAATGGAGCGACGCGGGTGGTGCCGGGTTCTCATCTTTGGGGCAAGCGGCCGCAGGAAGAGATGGCCGATCCGTTTGCTGCGCACCCGGATCAGATTTTAGTGACTGGCAAGTCGGGCACTCTGGTGATCTGCAATGCGCACACCTGGCATGGCGGGACGGCAAATCGGACGTCCAAACAGCGGCGAGCGATGCATGCGTTTTTCTGCCGGGGCGACAAGCCGCAGCAGCAATATCAAAAGAAACTGTTACGGCCGGAGACGCAGAAGAGATTGAGCCCAGCCTTGCGAAAGTTGCTTGCCATCGACGACGCGCAGAACGACGTCTTGTCGGCTGAAGTATTAATTACGAGCGGTTTCTTGAAGTAGCCAGCTCGAACCAGAAGACTGAGCCTTGGCCTAGGGCGCTTTGCACGCCGATACGGCCGCCCATCAGTTCGACCAGTTTTTTGGAGATGGCAAGGCCAAGGCCGGTGCCTCCAAAGCGGCGCGTGGTACTGCGGTCGGCTTGTTCAAATTCTTCAAAAATACCTTGGAGTTTGGCAGCTTCAATGCCGATGCCAGTGTCTTCGACAATGAAGCGGATCTGCTCTCCATCGACCATTCCTACCTCAATGGTCACCCCGCCGTGATCGGTAAACTTGAGGGCGTTACTCATCAGATTGGACAAGACCTGCCGAACTCGGACAGGGTCTCCCAAGCAGAGTTGAGGCACTTCTTTACGGACTTGCAAGTGCCAATCGAGACCTTTGCTCTCGGCCTGCAATTGCAGGGGGCGGCAAGTTTCATTGAGGAGGTGACGCAGATCGACTTCGACAGCTTCGATCGTGAGCTTACCGGCATTGATCTTGGACAGGTCGAGCAGATCGTTGACCAGGATCAGCAAATGATTGCCACTTTGGGACATGATACCGATCAGTTCGCGCTGTTCCTCGTCGAGTGGGGTTCCGAGCATCAGGTCCGCGACACCGATGATCCCGTTCAATGGAGTTCGAATTTCATGGCTCATGTTGGCAAGAAACTGGGTGCGGGCGCGTGAGGATTCTTCGGCGGAATCGCGGGCATTGCGAAGATCGTCAGCCTGGGATTCGAGCTGGATTTGGGTCATCACCATTTTCTTCAGGTGGGTATTGGCGAGTTTGGTTGCGATCCAGAGGAAAAGCCAGGAGATGCCAAAGATGAGGGCGCTGAACCAGCCGAAGCTATCGCGCACGATCAGGCACCAGACGATGAATGGGATCATGCTGACGAGGTTGAACGCCTTGGCCAGTGAGAGGTCTGGGGCAAAGACGTTGCAGCCGAGGGCAGTCCAACTGATGAGGCCAAAGAGGATCAGGTGGGAGAAGTCAGAACGTGGTCCGTTGGCCAAGGCAAGAGTGGATAGTAAGCTGACCAGCGCGGACAAAAGGAGACTTGAGACTCTGATCTCTTCGCGGACGGAGCGCCAGTTACTGGTAGCGCTCGCAGCGCTATTGGCCGCGACTGTTCTCCAGATCGCTCCCAAAAGTACCAATAGAGAACCGAGCCAGAAAATCCAGAAGTATGCGCTGGGGATATTAACTTGCAGCGCAACGGCTGCGAGAAGGAGTGGATAGACGAACCCACCGAGCCTTACGCGAGAGCCAAGTTCGACTAGAAGCCGACGTTCCAGCTCTTCAGAGGCAAAGGCCGTAAGCATGACTGTGCATGAATTTTAGCAGCAGGTGAGCGGGCCGTAAGGAATTCATTTGGAGAGAGGTGGCTGGGGTGTTTTGTTTTCATGCCGAGACCCGGCATCACAATTGCCACTCATTCAAGTGGGGACGCCAAAGCGGGGGAGTACCCATCGCATCACGATGAAATAGCCAAGAAAGAATAAGGCGAAGCTAACGATTTCGATCATCCATGCTCCTTAGCGCCGTATCGCTGTACCTTAAGCATAGAGGAAAAAATATATGGAGATCATAGCCAAATATCTGACGGCTTCGAAGTTTGAAGCAGCCACCCGCGGGCATAGCCTGATTTCAGACCAACCCGTCGACAATGGAGGCAATGATGAAGGGATGACGCCGCCGGAATTATTGCTGGCGGCGCTGGCCACTTGCGCAGGCTACTATGCGGCGCAGTACTTGAAGACCAGGAATCTGTCCACTGAGGGTTTGTCAGTACGTGTTGTCGCTGAGAAGGCGTTGCAGCCCGCACGGCTGGCAAGGTTTCAGGTTGAAGTGAGCGCGACTCCGCTCGATGAGAAGAATACCGCTGGCCTGCTTCGCTCCGTGCATGCCTGCCTCGTGCACAACACGCTGCTGAACATGCCAGAAATTGAAGTTGTATTGCGCCCAAACGCAAGATAGCCCTTGCCTTTCGGATTGCTATCGGCGAGTCAGAAAATGCGTCATTTACTCACATCCTTCTTCGATCTACGCAGGCCTGAACCAGGCACTTCGCAAAAGACTCGCTCAAAAATTGGCAGACCGGGATTGGCAGCAACAGGCGAGAGTAGGAACTCAGCGCTGGCAGGCAAATCAATTGATCGAGCGTGGGAACCCGGTCAGAATCTTTAAGCAATGCAGATTTTGGAGCTTCGCCGCGAGGATATTTACTTTATAGGCCCAGATCTTCGAGCCCAATCCGAAAGTTAAACTGCGTGAGCTCAAGTGCCTCGGTCCGGTGTAATCCGTCCGCGTCGTAGAGAAAAAGTTGCTTTTCTTCCCCATCGATTAGCCACAAGTGGCGCACGCCCAGAGTGCGGTATTCCTCAAGCTTCTTCAGGGTTTCAGACAACCGGTCATCGGGCGAACTAATCTCAACTGCGACCAATGGGACGATCTGCGCAACTGCTCCACTCGGCTCGATATCGGCAAATAAACAGACGTCGGGGATCCGGTAAATACTTCCTGCCTCGATTTGCAATCGCAATTCGGTTGCGGGGAAAAGCCGATGAGTTTCGGCCAGCCGGAAGAAGAGGTGAGCAAGCAATGCCTGCAATCTGGAGTGCAAATAAGTTGGCATCGCCCGTTCCACCACTTCTCCATGAAAGTACTCGCAGTCGCTCTCTCCAAAGGTAGTCCTGAGGTAATCAGCCGGCGCAACCAATGCACGAGTCGCCATGTCCACATCCTAGCGCAACCAGCCAAATGACGACCTCGACCATCAGCTAGTAAGGCAAAACTAGGTCTTCGCTTCTGCCGCTGCTAAACTGTAGAGGAAAATTACTATATATGGTTGACGCCGTACTCGCTAAAATCTTCGGCACCAAGCATGAGCGTGAAGTTAAACGCATCAAGCCTAAAGTTGAAGAGATCAACAATCTCGAAGCTGCCATGCGCCAGCTCACCGACGCTGAGCTGACAGCCAAAACAGCCGTGTTCAAACAGCGCGTGTCTAATGGCGAAACCCTCGACGACCTTCTCGTCGAAGCATTTGCCGTCTGCCGTGAAGCCTCGCGCCGTGTGCTGAACATGAGGCACTTTGACGTCCAGTTGATGGGCGGGGCCTTTCTGCACGAAGGCAAGATTGGCGAAATGCGGACCGGTGAGGGTAAGACGCTGGTGGCTACCCTTCCGGCTTACCTTAACGCCCTTGAAGGCAAGGGCGTCCATGTCATCACCGTCAACGACTATCTGGCCAAGCGCGACTCGGAATGGATGGGCCGCCTGCACTCCTTTCTCGGTCTCACTGTTGGCTGCATTATCCACGACATTACCGAACAGGACCGCCGCGCTGCCTATCAGGCCGATATTACCTACGGCACCAATAACGAATTTGGTTTTGATTACCTGCGCGACAACATGAAGTTTCGCTTGGAATCGTGCGTCCAGCGCGATCACAACTTCGCCATCATCGACGAAGTCGACTCGATCCTGATCGACGAAGCGCGTACGCCACTGATCATCTCCGGGCCCAGCGAAGAGTCAACCGACAAGTATTACCGCATCAACACGATTATTCCGAAGCTGGTGCGTGGCGAAGTGATCGTCGGTAAAGAGCCTGGTGAAAAGTACTTCACCGGCGACTACACCGTTGACGAGAAGCAGCGCAATGTTGCGCTCACCGAAGAGGGCGTACACAAGGTTGAGCGGCTGCTTAACTGTGGCAATCTCTATGACATCGAAAACATGGAACTGAACCACCATGTGCAGCAGGGGCTTCGCGCTACTGTTCTTTATCAGCGCGATCGCGAGTATGTCGTCCAGAATGGCGAAGTGGTGATCGTCGATGAATTCACCGGACGATTGATGCCGGGCCGGCGCTGGTCGGATGGGCTGCATCAGGCCGTTGAAGCCAAAGAAGGCGTCAAGATTGAACGAGAGAACCAGACGCTCGCTACCGTTACTTTCCAGAATTTTTTCCGCATGTACAAGAAGCTGTCCGGAATGACCGGTACGGCTGACACGGAAGCTGCCGAATTCGCTAAGACCTACAAGCTCGACGTTGTTCAGGTTCCCACCAACCAGAACATGGTTCGTAAGGATCTTAACGACATTGTCTATCGCACTGAAGAAGAGAAGTTTCGCAACGCTGCCAAGGAAATCAAGGAACTGCACGACAAGGGCCAGCCGGTTCTGGTCGGCACAATCTCGGTTGAGAAATCAGAGCGCCTTGGGGCTGCTTTGCGCCGCATTGGCGTGCGCCATGAAGTATTGAACGCGAAGAATCACGAACGCGAAGCTTCGATCATTGCTCAGGCCGGGCGCAAGAGTGCCGTTACCGTATCGACCAATATGGCCGGTCGCGGTACTGATATCTTGCTCGGTGGTAATGCCGAATTCCTCGCTAAAGATCAGATGCGCCGGGCGGGGAAAGACCCGGAAGGCGTACACGAAGAAGACTACAAGATCCTTTACGCCGAGATCAAGAAGCAGACCGATGCTGAGCATGATGAAGTAGCCGGCCTGGGTGGTCTTTTTGTGCTCGGCACCGAACGACACGAATCCCGCCGTATCGACAATCAGCTTCGCGGCCGCGCTGGACGTCAGGGTGACGCGGGTGGATCTCGCTTTTACCTTTCGCTTCAGGACGACCTGCTGCGTATCTTTGGTGGCGACAAGATCCAGGGCCTGATGTTGCGCCTCGGCATGGAAGAAGACGTGCCGATCGAATCGAGCCTGATTACGCGCCGAATCGAAGCAGCCCAGAAGTCTGTTGAAGCCAATCACTTCTCTGCCCGTAAGCACTTGCTCGAATACGACGACGTGATGAACAAACAGCGCACCGCTGTCTATGAGTTGCGACGGGCGATGCTTTCCGGGACAAATCAGAAAGACCGTGTTCGCGAGATGATCACCTCGATTGTGGGTGCATTTATCGATGCGCGGCTGCCGGAAGGTACTCGTGCCGACCAGTGGGACCTGACTGGATTTGAATCCGACGTGCTCACTCAGTTTGGGGTCAAAGTGGATGGGGCAGAATTGCAGAATTCCGGGCGCGAGTTGATTGAACGGGAAGTCATCGACTTGCTCAATGCCCGCTATGACGAGAAGGAAGCCGTCGTCAGCCCCGATGTGATGCGCGAAACCGAGCGCATGATCATGCTCAATGTGATCGACAACCAGTGGAAAGACCATCTGCTATCGATGGACCACTTAAAGGAAGGTATTTACCTTCGCGGTTACGGGCAGAAAGATCCATTGATCGAATACAAGAAGGAAAGCTTCACGCTCTTCCAGGACATGATGGCCCGCATTGAAGACGAAGCACTGCGCTATCTGTATTTCTTGCAACCTTACGATGAAAACGGGAACATTCTCACCTCTTCTCCCATCCAAATAGGGGATGACGATGATGAAGACGAGGTAGGGAGCGACGCGCCGGCACCGGTTCCAGCAGCCGCTGCTTCCATCACCGACTTCACCAAGAACATCCAGCGCAAGAAGGAGAAGGAGCTCGAAGCCCTGCAGTATGTGGGTGGCGACTCTACTTCTTCCTCCAAGCCGCAGCCTGTCGTCAAGGGTGCCAAGGTTGGGCGTAACGAACCTTGCCCATGTGGATCAGGTAAGAAATACAAAGTCTGTCACGGTAGGTAAGTAATGCTCTCGCCGTTTCTCTTTCTAATCGCAACGCTTCTACCTCCGTCGATTGACGACTGGAAGCGGACCGAGCCGGCTAAAGCTGAAATTCAATATCCAAATGTTGCCAAAGAATTTGGCTTGGCCGAATCTGAAGCTGCTACCTATGCCAATGGGCCGAAAACCTTTACGCTTGCCGTTCATCGGCTGAAGGATGTCACGGGAGCAGTGGCTTTTGAACAGTCACTGCAGGCACCGGACAAGAAGATTTTTCGACACCAGAACTATGTCTTTGAAACGCTGGCGGGAACCGCTCCTCGTGGGGCTCTCGATGCATTTCTCTTCCCGACACTCAAGGTAGACCGCTCTGCTCCGCCTACGCTGCTTGGAAATCTCCCCCGAAAGGGGCGCACGGCTGGCTCAGAACGTTTACTTTTAGGTCCAGAATCTTTGCGTGCTTTTGAGCCGAGGATTCCTGTAGCGGCAGCTGGCTTTGATTTTGCGGCGGAAGTACAGATTGCCAAGTACGGGAATTCGACGCTGGCAGTGCTTCATTACCCGAATCATGCGATCGCAAGGCAGCAGTTTGAAGCTCTCAAGCAGGTGCCGAATTCAGCCATTAACCGGTCTGGGCCGATCGTCTCGCTGGTGCTTCCGGCCGGGATAAATCCCAAAACTGCCCAATCACTGGTGGGCCAGATCGAGTACAAGGCCGCCATCACGATGGACAAAGCGCCGGAAAAAGCGCAGGGCGACCCGGTTGATTTCCTGGTCGGCGTCTTTCAGCTTGCTGGGGTACTACTAGTCATGTGTCTGGTGCTGGGAATAATTTTTGCACTTTTTCGTGCCTACGGACGGCACTGGTCGGGCAAAAAGGACGATGACGGCATGACGACGCTAGGGATCTAAATAACCCCTTCACAAACATCACGTTAGAGCGATCCTACACGGTCTGGGAACATGTTTTCCACAGCCCATAAGCAACGTAAATAGCCCGCAATTTACTGATTCAAAAGACTTTACAAGTTAGATGAAAAGAAGTTGACTTCGGCTTCTGAAGGCCATAAACTCCAATCACTACGATTTTTACGGTTCATTCCCGTTAGAATCAGTTCTCCCAATGAACATCAGCAGGAAAGCTCGCCAAATGGCGAGCTTTCTTGTTTCTGGTCAACAAGTTAGACTGGGGAGATGCGCCCTGCCAAGCCGGAAGAAGAGCTGAAAACCTGGCGGGAGCGCGCCCAGGCGTTGCGCCATCTGCCGCCACTGCTGATGGAAGTCTGGCGTACTCGTCCTTTGTTTGCCGCAACTTCGCTGGCGTGCCGCCTGTTGCTGGCGTTTCTGCCCGTGGCTTTGCTTTACGTATCGAAGTTGCTGGTGGACGAGGTGGTTTCAGGCAATGCGACAGGGCTCGTCTGGCGCTATTTGGCCATTGAGGTAGCCCTGGTGCTGTTGACCGACCTTTTGGGCCGTCTGATGGGCCTCTGCGACTCGTTGCTAGCCGATCTCTTCACCAACCAGATCACGCTTCGGCTGATGAGACATGCTGCCTCGCTGGATCTGGTGACTTTCGAAGATCCCACCTTTCAGGACAAACTGGACCGGGCCCGGCGTCAGACGACCGACCGGCTTTCGATGCTCTTTCTGGTGGCGAGTCTACTGCAGCAGGTTTTATCGCTGGTGGCGATGTCGGCTTCAGTGATCGCGTTCTCGCCGCTTTTTTTCGCCTGTCTGGTGGTCAGTTTGATCCCGGTGTTCTGGTCAGAATCGCGATTCGCGGCCATGGCGTACTCGTTGCTGTACCGGTGGACGCCAGAGCGGCGGCAGATCGACTACCTGCGGCTGCTTGGGGCAAGCCATACAACCGCCAAAGAAGTGAAGCTGTTTGGACTTTCCGGTTATCTGATTGATCGGGCTGACGCGTTGTTTCAGCGGTTCTATGCCGAGAACCGGAAGCTGGCGATTCGCCGGGCGACCGTCAACTACCTATGGGGACTGCTGCCTAATACCGCCTACTATGCGAGTTTTGTTTATATTTTGCAACAGGCTATTGCGAAGACAATCACGATTGGGGACCTGATTTTTTTGACTCGTGCCTTCTCGAATTCGCGCAGCCTGCTGAGCTCGATTTTTCAGAATATCAGCCGTGTCGCCGAGCAGGCGCTATACGTCCGCGACCTCTTCGACTTCTTCGAGACCAAGCCGGCACTGCCCGTTGCCGCGAACCCGCTGCCGGTGCCCAATCCGATTCGCGAAGGTTTCCGGTTTGAGGATGTGCACTTTGGTTACCCTGGGGCGGCCAAGCCGGTGCTGAACGGGATCAGTTTTCACTTGGCTCCAGGTCAGAAGATCGCGCTACTGGGTGAGAATGGTGCGGGGAAAACGACGCTGGTCAAGCTGCTTTGCCGGCTTTACGATCCGAGTTCGGGACGCATTACGCTTGACGGTAAGGACCTTCGCGACTACGACCCGGAGTCGTTGCGGCGTGAGATTGGGGTGATCTTTCAGGATTTCCTCAAGTACGATGCGACCGCTGGGGACAATATCGGTTTTGGGTTGATCGAGTCGCTATCGGACCCCTCACGCATCGACCGGGCCAGCGAGAAGAGCTATGCCGACTCTGTAATCTCTACCCTCACCGACGGCTACGAAACCATGCTTGGACGGCGATTTGAAGGCGGTATTGAGTTGTCGCAGGGGCAATGGCAGAAGATCGCGCTGGCACGCGCTTACATGCGGGATGCCCAGTTGTTGATCCTGGACGAACCGACCGCATCGCTCGATGCGCGGGCGGAGTATGAAGTCTTTCAGCGATTTGCGAATCTGACTGCAGGCAAGAGCGCCGTGCTGATCAGTCACAGGTTCTCGACGGTTCGGATGGCCGATCTGATTCTGGTGCTGGAAAATGGCAAGATTCTCGAGCAGGGTAGCCATGAGGAGTTGCTTGCCAAGGGGACGCGCTATGCCGAGCTGTTTGAGCTGCAAGCAGCCGGGTATCGTTAACGCTCGATGATGGTGCGCAGCGGGCGCCAGTAAATGTTCTTGTAGGCAACAGGGCCGTGGTCGCCTTGGAGCATTACCGGGTTCTTGGCTGCCTCGGGCAGGTTGAGTGCGGCGCGTGTTGGCCCGTCGACTTCGACATCCTTCTGGATCGTGAAGCCGTTATGAATTACCGTCACGAACTTGGCGTTGGCTGTCTTCTTGCCACTTGCATCAAAGCGCGGACCTCGGAAGGCGATATAGAAGGACTGCCAATCACCGGGCTTTCGAGAAGCGTTGCGGCTGGGGGCAGAACCGCCGACGCCGGTTTCGTTGATCCAGCGATGATAAATGCCGCCGCAGTCGGATGAGGTCACTGGCTCGTCGGACTTCCAGCTATCAAAGACCTGCACTTCATAGAGGCCGTGCAGATAGACGCCGGAATTGGAGCCCTTGGCAACCATGAACTCGACGTATAGCTCGATGTCGCCAAAGGTTTCTTCGGTGACGAGGTTTGTCGTTCGGCCGGTTGGGCCATTGAGCATGGTGCCTCCCGGAGTGGGGCCGGGGACGGCTCGAAGCCTGGTGGGGCCGAGTAGGCGATCCCAGAGGATTCCGGTTGTGGTGAGCCAGTCGCCCTGGCCCTTCCAGCCGCTGAGATCTTTGCCATTGAGCAGGGGCGACCAACCGGCTTCGAGCAGGTATGGGGCATCGCCATGCATCTCTCCGTCGTTGAGATCAGGACGCTTCTGCGCCGGAGCCGTCAGGGAGAAGAGAACGAGAGGAAATATAAGGGAGCGCATGTTTTCGTTATCACCTTACTACAATGGAAGAATCAGTGGATCTCAAGAAAACCGTTAATTTGCCCAAGACCGCCTTCGCCATGAAGGCTAACCTTTCTCAGAATGAGCCGAAAATGCTTGCTCGCTGGAAGGACATGGATCTGTACAACCGCATTCGAGCCTCGCGAGCCGGAGCGCCGGAATATGTTCTGCACGATGGACCGCCTTATGCGAATGGCAATATTCATTTGGGTCATGCCTTCAACAAGTTGCTGAAGGATTTCGTCGTGAAGTCCAAGACCATGGCTGGGTTTGATTCGCCGTATGTGCCGGGTTTTGACTGCCACGGTCTACCGATCGAGATTAAGGTGGATGGGCAGTTGGGTGCGAAGAAGGCCGCAATGACGCAGGTACAGATTCGCCAGGCTTGCCGCCGCTATGCCGACAAGTACGTCGGCCTGCAGACGGAAGACTTCAAGCGTTTGGGCATCTTTGGGCGCTGGGATAACGTTTACAAAACGATGGATGCACCGTATCAGGCAGCTATCGCTCGGGCATTCGTCGATTTCTACGATCAGGGCTATGTATATAAGGGTCTGAAGCCGGTGAACTGGTGCTTGAGTTGCCAGACAACATTGGCAGAGGCAGAAGTCGAATATGCAGACCATATTTCGCCGTCGATCTATGTTCGATTCAAACTGCATAGCGTGCCCGAGTCGATCCATCCTTCCCTTGCCGGCAAGCCAGTTTATGGCCTGATCTGGACCACGACTCCCTGGACGATCCCGGCCAATATGGCCATCAGCTTTCACCCTCGCTTTGAATATGTGGCGAATGAAGTGGATGGGGTTGTGTACATCGTCGCTCAAGGATTGCTTGATTCCGTAACCAAAGAACTCGGCTGGCCCGAGCCTCATGTGATTGGGACCTTTGATGGGTCGACGCTCGACAAGGCTGTGTTTCGCCATCCGTTTCTGGAGCGCGATTCGATGGGCCTGGTGGGCGACCACGTGACTCTTGAGGCCGGCACTGGCGCGGTGCATACCGCTCCTGGCCATGGCATGGAGGACTTTATGGTTTCACAGCTCTACGGTATCCCGACCTATTGTCCGGTGGATGCGGCGGGCAAGTTTTATCATGCCGAGGGAGCCAGCGGAACTTTACCCGAGGAGTTGACCGGCAAGACGGTTTGGGAAGCGAATCCGATTGTGATCGAGATCTTGAAAGCGCATGGGGCGCTGCTGAAGAAGACCGATTACAGCCACTCTTATCCGCATTGTTGGCGTTGCCACAACCCGACGATCTTTCGGGGCACGACGCAGTGGTTTATTGGCATGGATCGCAATAACCTGCGGCAGAATGCATTAGACGCGATCAAGAATGTGAAGTGGCTTCCGGCCTGGGGCGAAGAGCGGATCTCGAACATGATCGCAACGCGGCCCGACTGGGTGGTCTCACGTCAGCGCATGTGGGGTGTGCCGATCACGGCATTCTATTGCGATACGTGCGACCACATCATCGCCGACAAAAAGGTGATTGAGCCGATTCTAGAGCGCTTCGCCAAAGAGACGGCCGATGTCTGGTACGCCGAGGAAGCGGCAAATCTATTGCCGCCTGGATTTACTTGTCCGAAGTGCGGGGGTAATCACTTCCATAAGGAGAAGGACATTCTCGACGTCTGGTTTGACTCGGGGTCGAGCAGCTTTGCCGTACTGACGGAAGAGAATGGCCTGCCCTGGCCTGCCGATATGTACCTGGAAGGGGCGGATCAATACCGAGGCTGGTTCAATAGCTCGTTGCTGATTGGTGTTGGCTTGCGGGGACATGCGCCTTATCGCGAGTGTGTGACTGGTGGCTGGATCCTCGATGCCGATGGCAAGGCGATGTCGAAGTCGCTGGGCAATGGCATTGAGCCGGAAGAAGTGATCAAGCAGTATGGCGCAGAAGTGTTGCGCCTTTGGGTATCGAGTGTTGCCTATAACGAAGACGTGCGCATGTCGCCTGTTATTCTGCAACGGCTGGCTGAGGCTTATGTGAAGCTGCGCAATACCTTCCGCTATGCGCTGGGCAATTTGCATGAGTTTGACCCCGGTGTGGATGCTGTTCCGACCGCTGAGATGGAAGAGATCGACCAGTGGATTCTGCTGCGGACGGCTGACCTCACCGAGCGTTGCCTTGCTCACTATAAGGCTTATGCGTTCTACAAGGTCTATCAGGCGATCTACAATTTTGCGACTGTCGACTTGAGCTCAATCTACTTTGATGTGCTCAAGGACAGGCTTTATACTTCGGCACCCAAGGCGAAGGCTCGTCGTAGTGCGCAGACCGCTCTATACCGGATGATTCACGCGCTGTTGCGTTTGTCTGCACCGATTCTGGCCTTCACCGCGGAAGAAGCCTGGGCTGAATTGCCGAAGAGTCAGGGCGACCCGGATTCGATCCACGTTGCACACTTCCCTACCCCGGCTGAAGTGGTTCATGACGTAACGGCAGTGCAGGAGAATTGGGATCGTTTGTTGAGCTTCCGGGAGCTTACGCGGCCTGCACTTGAGGCAGCCAAGATTGGTGCTTCGCTTGGGGCGAAGTTGCTGATCACCGTCAACGCTGAGGACTTTAAGTTGCTCTCTACCTATGCCGGGAGTCTTCCTTCGATCTTCATCGTTTCGCAAGTGGAACTAAAGCAGGGAGAGGCAACTCTGGTTGAGGTGCTGCCGGCTGACGGCGTCAAGTGCGAACGCTGCTGGAAGTACACGTTCGATGTTGGGTCAAACGAAAAGGTCCCGACCGCTTGTGCTGCCTGCGCTGTCGCGGTGACGGAAATTCTGGGTCTCTAAGCATGGGATCTCCGCGCGCTCAAGCTTTGTGGATCGCTCTGATCGTATTTGCGCTAGACCGCGCGACTAAGATGTGGATCGAGGCCAGGGTCTCGGTCTACGACACGATCGTCGTGATTCCCGATGTATTCAACATTGTCTATACGCGCAATCGCGGCGCGGCATTTGGAATGCTGTCGACTGCGCCTGAAGCAGTGAGGCTTACCGTGCTGATTGGCTTGGCTGGAGTGATCCTTGGCCTCATTGGCTGGATGCTGTGGCAGGCGACAAAGCCTGGTGCGATTGGAACGCTCTACAACCGGCTGGCCCTCTCGCTCGTGATTGGTGGTGCGGTAGGCAACCTTTGGGATCGTGTATTCTCGGGTAGCGTCACTGACTTCCTTCAGGTATTCCTTGGCTCTTATGAGTGGCCCAGCTTTAACATTGCCGACTCCGGCATCAGTATTGGCGCTGTATTGATAGCGCTTGACCTTATCTTCCCACCCCGAAAGCAGACTGATCCCAACCATGCTCCCGAAACTCATTGATCTCGGAGACTTCTTTCTTCCTACCTATGGCGTGATGGTGGCGCTCGCATTTTTGGCGGGCTTGTGGTCTACCAATAAGCTGGCCTTGAGGTCGGGCTTGCCGACGCAGAAGATTCAGGACCTCGTGATCTATTGCGCCATCACGGGCCTTGCCGGGGCGAAGCTGATGATGTTCATCTTCGACTGGGAGTACTATGCGAAAAACCCCGCTGAGATGTTTTCGCTGTCTACGTTGCGGGCGGCTGGTGTGTATCAGGGAGGCTTCGTGCTGGCCCTGGTTTTTGCTTACTACTACATGAAGAAGAATGGCTTGCCGGTGCTGAAAACGATGGATTGCTTTGCGCCCGGGATCGCCTTGGGTCATGCCATTGGCCGAATTGGCTGTTATGCGGCCGGGTGCTGTTACGGGATGCTATGCAATCGGCCCTGGGCTGTTCGATTTACGAATCCGGAAGTCAAGGAATTCTCGAATGTGCCACTCGGAGTTCCGCTGCATCCGACGCAAATCTACGAGACCGTCGGAGATCTGCTGATCTTTGGAGTGCTATTCAAACTACATGACCCGGCGAAGAGGCCGGGTGGTTTGTTTAGCCTGTATCTGATTCTTTATTCGCTGCTTCGCTTTGGCGTGGAGTTCTTCCGACATCACGATCAGCCACCACTTTTTGATTCTGTACCGCTGGTCCACACACAGTGGATCAGCATTGCGACGCTCCTGCTTGGGGCTTGGCTCCTGCTCTCGAAACCACCGAAAGAAGCTGCCCATGTTTAGCCGTTCACTCACTCTCATTCTTATGTCCACCACATTACTTTCCGCTGATGAAATGAAGCCTCCGGTTGCCAAGCCGATTCCGAAAGAGATGAAGGTGTTTGGCGATACTCGCCAGGACCCCTACTTCTACATGCGCTATCGCGAAGACCCGGCCGTGATTGATTATGTGAAGGCAGAGAATGCTTACACGGCAGAGGTGATGAAGCCGATGGAGCCGATCGCGGACAAAGTCTATAAGGAGATCATTGGCCGCATCAAGCAAACGGACATGTCGGTGCCGAGCCGGTTTGAAGGCTACTACTATTACTCGCGGACTGAGGAAGGTAAACAGTACTCGATCACGGCGCGCAAGAAGGGGTCGCTCGATGCCGCTGAAGAGGTGATGCTCGATCAGAACGAGATGGCCAAAGGCCTTAAGTTCTTCTCGCTCGGGGGCACGGGTGTCAGCCCTGACCAGAAGCTGCTCGCTTATTCCACCGACGTCACCGGTTATCGCGAGTACACGCTGAAGGTGCGTGATTTGGCGAGTGGGAAAGATCTGCCCGACAACGTAGAGAAGATCGGGAACACGACCTGGGCTGAGGACGGGAAGACGATTTTTTATTCGAAGCAACAGCCGAAAACGAAGCGGTCCTATCAGATCTGGAGACACACGCTGGGCACTGCAGCCAGTGAAGACAAGCTGGTGTATCAGGAGGACGATGAGCGCTTCAATCTTGGGATTGGCAAGTCGCTTTCGAAAAAGTATCTGGTGATCTCGATCTCGTCCGGGCTGACGAGTGAATACCGCTACATGGATGCAAGGACGCCGGAGGGCAGCTTCAAAACGCTGATTCCCCGCAAGGAAGGCATCACCTATTCGATGAGTCATCATTCGGACAAATTCTACATTCGGATCAATGACAAGGGTCGTGATTTTCGGGTGGTGACGGCTCCGGTAGCCGACCCATCAGAGAAGAACTGGAAGGAAGTGATTCCGGCCCGAAAGGGCGTTTTTGTTCAGGGGATGACGTTGCTGGCCAATCATGCCGTTTATCTGTTGCGACTCAATGGGTTGCATACGCTGCGCGTGGTGGATCTGGCGAAGAACGAATCGCATGACATCAAGTTCGATGAGCAGGCCTACACGCTTAATTTTGGCGGCAATGCCGAGTTTGATACGAATCTGTTGCGCTTTAGTTATTCGTCGATGGTAACTCCCGCGTCAACCTACGATTACGACATGGGGTCACGCACCAGGACGCTGCTCAAGCAGCAAGAGGTGTTGGGTGGTTACGACCCGGCGAATTATGTTGTCGAGCGACTGATGGCGACCAGCCAGGACGGAACGAAGGTGCCTGTAACGGTTGCCTACAAGAAGGGCTTCAAGAAGGACGGCAAGGCACCGATGCTGCTCTATGGCTACGGTTCGTATGCGATCCCAATGGACCCCGGTTTTTCGGCCACTCGCCTGAGCTTGATGGATCGCGGCTTTGCTTATGCGATTGCGCACATTCGTGGAGGCACAGATATGGGCTACTCGTGGTACGAGGACGGAAAGTTGCTAAAGAAGAAGAATACCTTCCGCGACTTTATTGCTTCGGCTGAGATGCTGGTTGCGCAGAACTTCACGAACTCGAAGAAGCTGGCGATTGAAGGTGCTAGCGCTGGCGGCTTGCTGGTGGGTGCGGTTGCGAACTCGCGGCCCGATCTGTTTCAGGCTGTGATTGCCGGTGTTCCTTTTGTAGATGTGGTTTCAAGCCTGCAGGACAAGACGATCCCGCTTTCGACGACCGACGCTGATGAGTTCGGCGACCCGGAGAAACAGGAATACTATGAGTACATGAAGTCGTATTCGCCCTATGACAACGTCGTGCCGTCGAAGTATCCGAACATGTACATCTTCTCGAGCATGAACGATTCACAGGTGCCTTATTGGGAACCAGTGAAGTGGACGGCGAAGTTGCGAGTGAATCAAAAGGGTGACAACAAGATTCTGCTCAACATGAACATGGATGCGGGGCACGGCGGGGCTTCGGGCCGCTATGACCGGATCAAAGAATTGGCCAAGAGCTACGCGTTTGCGATTTATTCTGTCGGCATCCGGGAATAAAAAATGGGCCGAGCCCTGTTGGGGTTCGGCCCTTAAGAAATTGAAGAGAGAAGAACTAAATTACTTGCGCCGGAAATAGCCGAGGGTGAAGAGACCAGCTCCAATCAAGGCGTAGGTGCCGGGCTCAGGTACGTTTTCATTTGTACCGGTGCCGCCTGGCTCATAGATGAAGCTCTGCTTGGTGTTGAAACCACTGACAACCGAGAGATCCGCGACTGAAGTCCAGTTCGCCATTGCAGAGTTCCAGGCGTTTGCCTGCGCCTTCACGCTGCTACTGGTCACCTTGATTACGCCTGAGTCCAAATCGAAGGAGGCTGAATCCGCGATGTATTCCCAGAGCAGGAACTGGAAGGCAGCGGCTTTAGTGTCGGTGGTCTTGGAGTCTGTAAAGGCATTGGCCCAGAGCTTCTGGATGTTGTCTGTGGTGGTGCCCGCATTAGCGACAGCGGGAGTGTAGTTGGTGAAGTAGCTCAACATACTGATCAGCGAGAAGGCGCTGCCAGTTCCATTTGCCGGGCCAACGGCAAGATTGCGAACCGGGTCGATGCAATAGGTGAGAAGCGAGAAGAACCCAGATGTGCTGCTGGTGAGACTGAGTTCAAGGTCCAAGGTACCAGCCGTGCCATTCCAGCTGTTGTTGATGGAACCGACATTATTCTGGGAGAGACCAGGGACAAAGTGTCCTGACGTTGGAGTGTCGCGCAAATACACAGTGGTTGCCTGCCCCGAAGCGGAGATAGACAGAACTGCGCATGCCAACAAGATGTGTTTTTTGAATTTGTTAATCATAGCGGTGTCTGATGCCAAGGTTAGAGCTTGGAGTCAGTGCTATTCCATGAGAAGCGAGTTCATCCGGTACCAAGACCAGAGTGGTACTAGGGCCTATCAAAGTACTTGTTCCAGAAAGTCGATCATAGCCTTCTGTTTGGCGTAGTTTCCTTGCGCGGCTTCGATATTTACGTATCGAATCGCTCGAGAATTGGCTAGTACCGAGAAGCTGCCATCGTCGGTGCGTACGGACTTCTGGAGGCAGACATTGAAAGGGCTCCTGGCTATGATTTCGAAATCTTTTTCGCTTGTGACGAGCATGAAATCGCGGGGATTGCCTTCTTCGGGCATGTGGACTTTGTCGGAGATGGCGAGTTCGTCCTTGATGCTGTAGCCTTCGGAGTTGTTGTGCATGGCGATGAGGATGCCACCTTTGGGCGGGGTGATTGCCTTGACGAAAGCGTCGCGATCTTTGGATAGTAGGGCGAGAGCCGCGTCAATTTGGGCCGAAGCTTTGCTTTTGTTCCAGCGCTCGAGACTCTTGCGAGCGCCGGCATCGGTAAACATCCGGTTGGGGTCGATAAGGCAATCGCCAACGGGAACGTTTCGTTTCTCGCTCGCCACGAAGTAGTAAAGGCCTTTATGGAATTTAGCGTGTTCTTTGAGAACATCGCGGGCGGTAGTCTCGTTTCCGTGGATGTGGAGGAAGCGGCGTTTTGAGCCGCCATTCTGCTCGACGTTGAAACGGATTCCGCCAATGGAGAGCGGCTTTTTGAGGGCGCTCAAAAGGAAGCCACGTCGAGTGTGAGAGAACAAGCTTGCTGCCATACTGTTAAGTGAAAAGGATCGCATAATGTCCGCTCATCATGACGAACTGAACCCGCTAGAGGCGGCGGAAGCACGTTTCGACCTCGCCGCCGAAGCACTGAACCTGGACGAAGGAATTGGCAAGATTCTTCGCACTCCGACGCGGGAAGTAACGATTTATATCCCAGTGGAACTCGATGACGGGCGTATTGAAGTGTTCACCGGTTATCGTGTGCAGCATTCGATTGCGCGGGGCCCGGCCAAGGGTGGAATTCGTTATGCACCGGATGTGACGCTGGACGAAGTAAGAGCTCTGGCGAGTTGGATGACCTGGAAGTGAAAGTCAAAGACTAAGAAGCCCGGAAACTCTACTTTGAACGCGTTGGGTTCCGGGCGTAGCGGCTCCTCAAAGGAAAACAGGACGATGGGGTAGACGGGCAGACTGTGCTTCTCAAAGAGGCGGATGAAGTAGCGAAACACGCGCTCGGAGAACTCGGGTTGAGACTTGGCTTGGTTCTCGACATGAATCAGGAAGAAGGTTTCCTTGCCGAGTCCTGGCGGTAGAGGTACATCCTTGAAACGGGCTTTGACCACCACATCTAAGAGCTTCTTCTCCCCGAGGGGAATATCGGTAAAGAACTCTTGTTCCAAGAAAACTAGGGAGTCGGGTTCCAGACAGGCCAGAATCTCGGGGAAGAAGAGTTCTAGGAAGTCGAGGAAGAAGGTGGAGAGTAGTTGTTTGAAG
>ENA-ORBV01003443-ORBV01003443.1-microbial-mat-metagenome-genome-assembly--contig:-NODE-3443-length-31598-cov-11.307922_pt1 | contig 31598 bp, 27 predicted proteins | sample MGYA00237777_ERZ505514 | MGnify/ENA primary metagenome ERZ505514 (study PRJEB26160, sample SAMN06269048) | microbial mat metagenome | isolation source: Oligotrophic lake microbial mat | place... | reverse complement strand
GGGCTGAGGCTATGCGAAGCCCCAGCCACGGTCGCCATCATCATGATGGCGGCGATCCCCAAAATCGACGAACACGATAGCCCCGGCGCGATCGGTCCGTGGTGGCATGGCATAAATTACCCCCAGATTGCCCAAGCCCCCAAACTTGAACTTGAAACGGTGAAAAAAATCTTCAGAAATGCAACAAAGGCCTTGACACGGGGGGGGCGGACAGTAAAATAGGATTCAATGACCCGCGATGTTCGTGGGTCCAGACCAACGGGGCAATCTCGGCCATCTTCTGGAAGAAGGAGTTCTTCATGTCTTATCGACTCGTTCCGTGCCTAATTGTCGCGCTGCTCGCTGTCGCCCCGGCGCAGACCTTCGGCTTAACCACCATCGCGGATTACAACGTCAACTTCCAAGGCCCTGTGCCGGCCACCGGTTGGAAGTATCAGTGGAACAGCGGCGGCGTCATCGGCAACAACGCCAACTACACCAATCTTCTTTTCGCTGCCGCCGATAATCGATATGACAGCAATGGACTGCCGGGTCTGCCCGACCCTGACCCCGCCGCGTTCGTCTTACTCAATTCCACCGGCGGCCACCCGGGCCGCGGTTCTGCCCAGGCAGGCGGCCTTGACCGCTACGCCATTGCGTCCTTCACCGTCACCGAGTCCGGTGACTACGCCATCACCGACAGCTTCGTTAATAGCATCGACCTGGCTGGCAACGGCGGCGACGTGTTCATCCACGTCAATAGCGGCGGTGTCCTTGGCCGGTACTTCTTCACCGCCAACGGCCAGAACTTCAACTTTGACACCTTCCTGGGCGCGCTCAACGCCGGCGATACCATCTTCGTCGGTATCGGCCCCAACGGAGCCGATGGCAACGACAGCTTCGCCTTCGACTTCTCCGTGACGCAGATCTTCTCGATCCCCGAGCCTGCATCGCTCTCACTGCTGGCTCTGGCGGCAGGAGCGCTGGGCGTGCGCCGCCGGTCGCGTGTGTGAACGGTTTTCATAATCGAATGACCCAAAACCCTCGACGAAAGTCGGGGGTTTTTATTTGGTGCTTAATCGAGGTAAGGCAGAACACGCCTCCAGATTGCCCAAGCCCCCAGACTAGCCGTGAGACAGGGAAAAATATTTTCAGACGAACCGCCCCGTCAACCGCCCCGTCAAATGATGGGGCGGTTTTCATTGGCCACTGCGCAGGCGAATGCTGTCGTTCTTCGTGCAGCCGTTATTTTTAGTCCGGCAGAAAATCACCACCTGTCCGGCTGCGAGCAGGTTGTAAGGAAAATGGGTTAATACGGATTCCAAGCAAGTTGCGTGGGCGGTGCCCACCCTACGGACTGCGGGGCAGGGAATGGAACGGCAGCGTATCGTTTGAGACAAGTACGCTGGAGTCGGATGAACCTAAAAAAAGAGTGAGGCTTAAAGAAAAAGCAATGGTGAATGTAGTTAAATACCCTCGGCTGCGCCAGGAGATGGTTTCCACCGATGTAGCAAGCCGACGCGATCATCAGGGAAATGCTGACACGGAAACAGGCGATCCACTTATAGGTTACTTGCCACTACTGCGGTACGCTGTTTTGACAACGTGATTAAGAACAGTGTCCGTGGTCTGATTAGACACTTTTACTGCCCTTCTCACCGGCTGCACAATTTTAACTGAATCTGTTGTTTGATCAGGTGCCACAGATACCAGATGTTTAACGATTTCGCGGGGATTGCTGCTTGAATTCCTGCATTCTCTTGCGTCTTTGTTTCAGGCGTGTGAGCCTGTCGGTTTTGTGTTCTGTAAACAGGTTTTGTCACAGCAGGTACACCGGGCACCCGTGTGGTGAGGTGCTGCTGCGACGACTTGGAGGTCTGGCCGACACCTAGTTTCGGCCCTTGTAAGGAGAGATTCATGTTCATTTTCAATGTATTTCGCAACAGACTTGGAAGAGCGTTGCCGATGCGGAGAGGCCTGCTCATCGCAGCGGTCATCGCCTGCATCGGCTTGCCGGCTCAGGCGGTGCCGCAGTCGCTGGGGACGGCCGAGAGTTTCGCCGTTCTAGCTGATGCCACGATCACCAATACCGGGCCTACCGTGGTCTCTGGCGACATCGGCGTTCACCCCGGCACCGCCATCACCGGGTTCTTCGGCACCGTGGATAACGACGGCCCTGGCACCTTCACGGGCGCTGCCCACCAAAGCAATGCGACTGCGGGGCAAGCCCAGACCGATGCGGGCGCCGCGTACGTGACGCTTGCTGGCCTGGCATTTGACGCAACGCTGGGCGCAGAACTGGGCGGGCAGTCGCTCGTTGCGGGCGTTTACAAACTGTCATCCGCAGCCCAGTTGACGGGCACCCTCACTCTCAATGGCCCCGGGCAATACGTCTTCCAGATCGGCAGTGCGCTCACCACCGCCTCCGACTCGGTGGTCGCCCTCATCAACGGCGCCGATGCCTGCGATGTCTGGTTCGTCGCCGGCAGCGCGGCCACCCTGGGCACCGACACTAAGTTCAACGGCAACATCATCACCCTCACCGAAGCCATCACACTCAACACCCGCTCCACCATCAACGGCAGACTCATCTCCCTCGGTGCTGCCGTCAACCTTGACTCGAACATCGTCACCGTCCCCTTCTGCCTCGTACCCGGAACGTCTGGCATCACCGTCACCGATGACGAGGGTAACCCCGTGCCCGACGGCAGCTCGACCACGACAGTTAACGGCACCGACTTCGGAACGGTACTTCTGGACTCCACGACGCAGCAGATCTTCACCATCACCAACCCCGGCGACGAAACACTTCTTCTGGACACCTTGAACATTAACGGCGACTTCTCACTCGTGGGCCTGTTCCCCACCAGCATCGCACCCGGTGACTCGGCGGGTTTCACCGTCGCTTTGGATACATCCAGCTTGGGGCCCAAGACCGGCACCGTCACGTTCAACACCAACACCCCGGGCGAGCAGTTCACCTTCGACCTCAGCGGCAATGTGGTCGCCGCCCCCGTCATCCCGGAACCCATGTCCGCCCTGCTGCTTGCCACCGGCATGATGGCCCTGGCCAGCCGGCGAAGAATCGCTTGATCGAGTTTTTACCCTGACCTCCTACCCTGACCTCCTACTTTGACCCCCGAAGCCCGCGTTCGCCGCCTCAAGCAGCAGCGCGGGTTTTTTTTTGCGCGAAGTGGAAGCGAAGTCCGTAGGTTGGGCGGCGCCTTGATCTTTCCCCATCGCCCTGCCGAATCGGAACGTGAAATGGGCACGTTTTGTGCATCGACAGGGCAAAAGGCAAGGGGTAATCAAGGCACAGATGGGTAGTGAGATGTGGTGAAAATCTGGGCAGTGGTCAGCCTTGAAGCAGCATGGAAAGATCGGTTCGTGTGAAGAGTGTCTTCATCGCGTCTTGTGCATTTGAGTCTTGTGCATTGGAGTCTTGTGCGTCTGGCGGGACCTGCGTTGCATGTGGCTCGGCACTGAGCGGCAGGCCGATAGAGAGCCTTGAGAAGCAGCGCGAGGCGGCTCATCCGAAGTGATCGCAATGCCTACGCACCAACCATGAAGGCGAGGTTGAGTGAATGCGATAGGGATAGGGATAGGGATAGGGATAGGGTCAGCGGCGCACACCAATGGCCCGGCCCGGCTTGCTTCGATCCTGAGCACAGAAAAAGTCCTGACTATCCGCTCGCTTACGCATCGCGGCTCTGACAAGGCATTGCGGACTATCCGCTCGCTTACGCATCGCGGCTCTGACAAGGCATTGCGGCTTTGCGATGATGAACTTTCTGCGTCGCTTGACGAATCGCTACCTCCGATCCATAATGAAGTAACGGTGGTGTGGCACGGGCGTATCCAGCGCTCTGGACCGCTCAAAAAACCCCTTGTTTTTCGACGCTTTTTCCTTTCAGGAGCCTTCTCATGGCGACTCGCGCGCGCGGCAGCAGCGGTACGGGCATGGCAGTAGCACTGGTGGTTTTCGTGCTGCTGTTCGTTTTTTCGCTCATCGCGGCGATTGTCATCTTCACGAAAGTGGAGGAGGCTGAACTGGCGGCGGCTGATGCTCAGAAAGCTCTGAACATCTACGTCAAGCCAGCCGAGGCCACGCGTGATGATGTCAAGAAACTTCGCGACTTTATCGCAGAAGACAAGTCCAGCGATTCGGTGGTCGCTCGCCTGATGGCGGACAACGCCAAGCTGCGCGATGCGATTGTGCCCAACCTGCCTTCGGTCAGGGCGCTGCCTGAGTATCTCAAGGCCAAGAAGGTGGACGACGGCAAAGCTCTGCTCGCTCACATCGAAAGCCTCCAGGCTGATGTGGCCTCGCTCAAAGGTCGCGACACCGCCAGCGGAGCTTCGGTGAAGGCGCTTCAGGATCAGATCACAGCACTCGAAACTGAGAAAAAGGAAATCGAAGATCGCTACCGCGCTGCTGACAAGGCACGCACCGATCAGATCGCCACCATCAGCCAGGCCAACGATGCCGCCAAGTCCACCGCAGACACCAGCTTCAAGAGCTTGCAGGAAGCACAAGTTGCCACTGCGGAAGACATGAAGAAGCAGGTCGATGCACTGGCCCTGACCATCACGGAAAAGGATCAGCGCATTGCTGACCTGCTCCGCGAAGTGGAACGCATCAAGCTCGCGCAGAACCCCGGCGGCGACAAAGGCACCGCTGGTGCTGATCGCGAAATCGATGGCTCTTTGCTCTCGATCATTCCTTCGGACAACCTCGTCACCATCGACCTGGGCAAGAAAGATCACGTGCCCCTGGGCCTGACCTTCGAAGTCTTCGACAAGAAGACCGGCGTCACCCGTGAATTCAACGACATCCGCGGCAAGGCGACCGTCGAAGTCGTTCGCGTCAAGGACACCTCCTCCGAGTGCCGCATCGTTCGTCAGGAACGCGGCAAGCTCCTGATGCCCGGCGATGTCATCGCCAATGTCGTCTATGACCGCTACCGCACCTACAAGTTCTTCGTGCATGGCAACTTCGACATCGACAACGATGGCCGCCCTTCCCCCACCGACACCCGCCGCATCAAGTCGATGATCGAGCAGTGGGGTGGCGAAGTTGCCACTGAGTTCTCTTACGATTGCGACTTCCTTGTGCTGGGTGTTCGTCCCCAGGCTCGTCCGCGAGTTCAAGGCGATGTGGATATCCGTTCACCAGACGAAATTGAAGCTGATGCAGCACGTGAACGCGAAGGTCTGCAGTTCACACAGCTCGAAGGCTTGGCCCGTCAGCTTCGCGTGCCGGTGCTCAATCAGAACCGCTTCCTGGCACTGATTGGCTACTACATCCGCGACTAATCGCTCGGCTGGCCACAGGCTTCAAACATCAATGCCACTGGCAAGTCATTCGCTTGCCCGTGGCATTTTTCTTGGACTCGCGTTGTCCGAATTTGTCTCGCGCTGGTTTTTCACTCATGCGCTGGTTTTTCACTCATGCCCAAGCGCCGTAATCCCATCAAGGACTGGTCGCAGTATCTGCTGGCGCGGATGGCGGGCTTTGCGCTGAGCGTGGGCAACATCAATGCCAACCTGCGCATCATGGAATCGGTCGGGCGCCTAGGCTGCTGGCTCGACAAACGGCGGCGCGAGCGCATCCTGGCCAATCTCTCGCACGCACTTCCCGAACTGTCGCTCGATCAGCACAAAGAACTGGCGACGCAATCGTTTCAACATTTCATGAAGCTGATCGTGGAGCTTGCCGTCACGCCGCGCGTCATGCATGCGGACACATGGACCAGGCACGTTCACTTTCGCGACATGGGCGAGAGCCTCAAATGGCTCAACGCCGGCAAGCCCGCCATCGTGCTCACCGGCCACGTGGGCAACTGGGAAATGCTCGGCTACACCAACGCCCTCATGGGCTACCCCGTCGATGCACTGGCGCGGCCCATCGACAACCCGCTCGTCAACCAGTGGGTGCTCGATGTCCGCGAACTGCGTGGCCTTCGAATCATCACCAAATTCGACGCCACCGATCGCATGCTCAATGTCCTCAGCTCCGGCGGACAACTCGGCTTTGTCGCCGATCAGAACGCCGGCAAAAAAGGCATCTTCGTCCCCTACTTCAATCGCATGGCCAGCACCTACAAATCCATCGGCTTACTGGCGATCAGTCAGGATGTGCCCATCATGTGCGGCTTCGCCCGGCGCGTTGGCACCGGGTTTCACTACGAAATCAGCACCGTCGATTTCATTCACCCGCACGAATGGAAAGAGCAGAGCGACCCGCTCTTTTACGTGACTGCCCGGTTCAACCGCGCCATTGAAACGATGGTCCGCCGTAGTCCTGAGCAATACCTCTGGATGCACCGAAGGTGGAAGACGCGGCCGCGCTGGGAGCAGTTGAGCAAGCCGATGCCCGCATCGGTGCAGGCAAAACTTGAGGCCCTGCCCTGGATGGATCAGGTCACACTCGACCGGCTCAAGCAGCCGGTGAAGGTGTAGGGGTACAGAAAAATTGAGCCGCGACTCTCACGTTCGTACCCGTCTAAACATTTCGCACATTTCTCCATATCTTACTTGCCTTACCTTGGCGCGAATTGTTTGCTTAAGCGGCAGGGGAAAATCACCATTCAACAACGTGGAGGGAGACAGCCATGGAATCGATGAAAGCGGTTGTAACGTTTGTAGCGTGGGCAATTCTGGCGAGCGTGATTCTGTACGCAGCAGTCAACCCGGAGACAGGCATCGTCTTCCAGAGTCCGGGCACAGCGGGCGCTGTCGCACTGATTGGCCTAGGTCTGTGCAAACACGCGCACGACAAGCAACAAGCTGAGGAATGAAAAATAAAAAACCCTCGCGCTGAGCGCGAGGGTTTTTGATATTGCAATAAAAGTGGCGAGTTCAGATTCTGTGAAGTCTTCTCATACCCCGACGGTTCGCCCCCGGAGTAAGCCTCACCATCGGGCTTGGTATTGAACTGACCTCTGACTTCTGACATCTGACCTCTGACCTCTGACTTCTGACATCTGACCTCTGATCTCTGGCCTCTCACTCAGCCTTGGCCTTCTTGCCCTTCTTGGGTTTTTCTTCCTCAGCAGCGGGAGCGGCCTCATCGGTCGCTTCAGCTTTGGCCTTGCGCGGCTTCTTTTCCTTTTTCTCGCCTTCAGCCGGGGCTGCTTCGGCGGGTGCTTCTTCGAGTTCTTCGCGGGGCTTGTCGGAGACCACCCACAGCTTGATGTCAGCGCGAAGGTCTGCATCGAGCACGATCGGAATCATGTACGAATCCAGACGCTTGATCTGCTCGCCGATGCGGACATGGCGATCTTCGATCGCGAAGCCTTCAGCTTGCATGGCCAGCGCGATTTCGTGCTGCGTGACGCCGCCGTACAAAATGCCTTGATCGTTGGCGGAGCGCAGGATAGTGATCTCGAGCTTCTCCATGCGAGCGAAGACGGCTTCGCGCTCGCTGCGGAGTTTCTTCATTTCCTTTTCCACCTCAACGCGGCGAGTGGACAGACGCTTGATCGCCGAGGGTGTCGGCTTGGTCGCCAATGCGCGGGGGAGCAGGTAGTTGCGGGCATAGCCAGGACGCACCTTCACGACATCGCCGACGATGCCAAGGTTGTCCACGTTGTCAGTCAGGAGCAGTTCGATCTGTTTCATGTTGTCCTCTGCGGTCAGAAGTTAGACGTCAGCCTGCGTGGAAACACTCCATCACAGCGGTACGCCAGCATGGGGGAAGCGGGGAGCTATCAACGGTCAGCTATCAGCCGTCAGCGGTCAGCCGTCAGCTTTCAGCTTTGAGCCAGCGGCACTTGCATTGCCTTCCCTCTGGCTGAAAGCTGAAAGCTGATAGCTGATAGCTGATAGCTTTTTTCAAAACGGAATATTGTCATCATCAACGGGCTGGAACGGTTCCGAAGGCGGTTGCTGCTGCGTCGGTTGCTGGCTGGGATTGCTTCGTTGTTGCTGCGGAGGGCGTGAGCCTTGGTTCGCAGGTCGGTTGTAGTTGCCGCCACCACCGCCAGCACTGTTGTTGCCGGCGCCACTGTTGTTGCCACCACCGTTGCCGCCGCCGCCTTCACCGTCGCCGCCGCCTTTGGAGTCGATGAACTCAAAGGTCTCCACAACAACCTTGAGCTTCGAGCGGCTGTTGCCATCCTTATCCTGCCATTGATCGAGCTTCAGACGCCCTTCGATGTAAACCGGACGGCCTTTGCGAAGGTACTGATTGAGCACCTCCGCAGTACGGCCCCAGGCTTCGCAATCGATGAATGTCACTTCCTCGCGCTGCTCGCCGTTTTGGTCTTTCCACTTGCGGTTGATCGCCATGCCGATCTGTGCCACCGCAGTGTTGTTGTTCGGCGTGTAGCGCAGTTCCGGATCACGGGTCAGGTTGCCCATCAGCATGACGCGATTGAGATTCGGCATGAAAACCTCCGGAGGTTTAAGGGGCCAGGTGCAACGTCTAAATAGTGCAATGTCTAGTAGTGCAACTTCAATTTCTACTTTATACCCCGATGGCTCGCCCCGGAAGCAGACTCGCCATCGGGCTTGATATCGATGTAGATGTTACGTCGCTTGAATTTGAATGCTTAGTTTTCGTCGATGTCAGCACCGACTTCAACTGCTTCACCTTCAGCATTAGCTTCGACCTTCTTCTCAACGAAGGTCACGATGCCTTTGCGGAACAGGTCCATTTCGACTTCGCCCAGGTGATCAGAGCGAAGGAACATGGCGCGAAGCACGTTGTCGGACAGATTGCAGTCGCGCTCGAGACGGGTGATCTTGGTGCGCGGAGCGTTGAAATAGGCGATGTAATAGGTGCCACGGCGTTGGCCTTTGATGGTGAACGCCAGACGACGCTCATCCCACTTTTGCAGACCGATGATATCTGCTTCAGCACGGGCGAGCAGACCTTTGAGGTGTTCGATGACCGCGTCGTTATCCGCTGCGGCTGACTGCGAGACGAGGAAAAGACCTTCGTAGAGACTGGTTGACTTATCCGCCATGACAAAAGCTCCTTGAACAGCCCAGTGAGCAGCCCGGTGGTTCTGACGGTGGTCCGATTTAGCCCGGACACCTGGAGCGTCAGAACGCCGGTCCCATGATTGGGCCGGGCGCATGTGGGGCGGAGACTGTATCAGAAAGAGAAAAACGTTGCAAAACGCGGAAGGTTAGAAAAAAGCCACCGCCGAAACATCGGCAGTGGCTCTTATATTGACGTTTACTTTGCACACTCGACGCGACCGGTTTACTTCTGTTGTTCAAACTTAAAATTCTTCGCCTCGGCTTGTTTGCGAGCCGTCTTGATCACAGCCGTATCCAGCGTTTCCACGCCATCTTTTTCGGCGATCTTTTTCAGTTCAGCTTCGACGTACTTGCCGCGTTCGATGCTCAGTTCCGCGATCTGTTTCTGAATGGAGTCGCGTTCCTTCTTTTTGCCTTCGAGGTAGGTCTTGCGCTCTGTCATCGACATCTTCTTCATGTTCTCGGGCAGGTCTTCTGCTTTCACATCTTCGATCTTGACCTTGTCGGTGAAGACGTGATCCACCAAGCACCAGTCGTTGCGGTAGAAAGCAGAGCCTTTGACCGAGGCGCGCTGGGCGGCATTGGCGGGCGAGATGCCTGAGGAATTGGCGTCCTGTGCTTTCTGATTCTCAGCGCCTTCCAAGCCTTTCTTGTTGGCCATGGGCACGAAGGTATCGTTGAGTTTGCCGCTGAGTTCAGCGAGCGTTTTATCCTGCGGGGCAGCCACATCCGCCACCTTCGCATCGCTATCAATGCTCACGAAGCTGCCATCGGAAAGGACTGCGCCATCTTTCCAAAAGGTGGTGATGCCTTCGTTGTTGTTGCCGCAGAAGATGGTGTTGATCTGAATGCCTTTGGTGATGGAATCTTTGCACGAGATGCGGAAGTCGATTGGGCCTTGGTTGAAGGGTTCGTTGCCTGCGATGTAAACGACTTTGAGGTCAGCGTTGTCCTTGCTCCAGTCGAGTCGATCGAGTGCTGCTTTGATGACAGCGCCGCAGTACTCCTGGCCGCCGTTGGTCTTGAGGGCGAACAGTTCCTTGGAGACTTTGTCGAGATCATCGGTGAGAGGCAGGACAAGGCGAATGTGATTTTCCTTGGCGCTCAGGCCATCGTTGCCATATTCAAAGAGAGCCACCTGAAGCAGCGGGCGAACGCCATCGCGTTTGACTGCGATGAACTCGTTGACGATTTTCCAAAGCTGCGTCTTGGCCTGGTCGATCAGGCCATCCATCGAGTTGCTGGTGTCGAGCAAAATGGCGAGCTGAATCACGGGCTGTTTCACTGCGGGCGGCGCGATCTTCGCAGCAGTTTTTTCACCTGCTTCAACAACGGGTGCGGTTTGCACTTGCTCCGCATCCTTAGCCGGGGCGACTGGTGCAAAGATGGAAAGGCCAAGTGCGGAGATCGCGGCGAGGAACGAGAGACGATTGCGTTTCATCGGGTGGCTCCTTTGTAGGGTGGGCATCGCCCACCGTTTGTGTTGTTGCGTGGACATTCGAGTCAAGCGAAGCAATGGGTTCATCGTGGTGGGCAGTGCCCACCCTACGGCTGCGGAAACTTCACGAGAATCGTTTCACCGTCGATGACCATCAGGATGTCGCCTTTGAGTGCGATGCAGCCGTTGCGTCCGTTGCTGGCGAGTTTTTCGACGAGCTGCGTGTAGTCCTCACTTCCAAACGTGATCGTGCGCGTTGGCTTGACGGTGTCAGCGGTGTCAATCACACGGCTGTCGATCCATTGGTTGCCGCGTTTATAAAACGCACGGTCGCTGACCTGTTGGACGTTTGAGATGGTCACTTCGTTCAAATTCGCATCCAACATTTTGTTGCCGCTGTTGAGGTAGGTCTGAGACTTCTGGAATTTGCCGTTCTCTTCTTGATTGACGGAGGCGATGCCGCTGCGGCAATTCCAGGCGCGGTTGATGAAGTTTTCTCTTGCTGTATTAAAGACCAGATCCTTGCGGGAAAGATCGGTGCCTTCGCGGGCCAGGAAGGCGGTGTATTCGGTGAGGATGCCAAACTCGGTGGAAAGGCGAACGACTTCGTCGATGAGTTCTTTGAGGCGTGGGTCGTTGATGGCGGTGGCTGCGGGAACGGTGCCGGGGAGAGCGCCGGATTCTGAGCCGAGCGTTCGGATGGCATCGACGAGGTCGCCGATTTTTCGACTGGCCCAGAGCCGCGGGACGAAGCCGTTGCGAGCAGTGGCTTTGTCGGGTGTGAAGGTGAACTTGAAGGATTTATTTTTGCCCAGGAAGTTGCCGGTCATCTGAAAGGTGACAGGTTCTTCGCCCACATAACGGCCAAGCAGCACGAGCTGATCGCCATCAAAGAGATCAGGCAGTTTCACAGGCAGAACATCGAGGATTCTGCCATTAGCTGGCTTGCCATCTTTGCCCAGTGTGATGAGCGAAGGCGAAGAAAGCACAGGGCCAGCGAGTCGCTTAAAAACCTGCGAAACTTTCACTTCGACATCTTCCATAGGAAGAACGATCGTGGAGGTGGCGCGAGTTTCGAAAGCGATCTTTTCCAGCAGCGGCGTGTTGACATCGGTGCCTACGCCAAACGTAAAAATGCGGCGGTCATAACGATTGCCCTTGAGCGCGGTTTCACGAATCGCCTTCTCGGAGGTCTGGCCGACGGTGGGCAAACCATCGGTCAAAAAGAGAACAATCGGCAGCATGCCTTTCACTGGTTTGGGACGCAAAGCTTCGAGGAGCGAATCGTGAATGTTGGTGCCGCCGCGTGCTTTCATGGCTTTGATGTATTCACGCGCAGCCTTGGTCGTCTCATCGTTTTTGATGACAGGCTGCGTGGCGAAAGATTCGACGCCTTCGTTGTAGAGAATGATGTTGAACGCTTCGCCATCCTCGAGGCCGGCGATGACTTGCAGCGCTGCTTCGCGGGCTTGTTCGATTTTTTCGCCGTTCATGGAGCCGGAGCGATCGATGACCAGCGTCACTTCGCGCTTGATCGATTTATCGAGATCGACTGGCTTCGCAGGCAAGCCGGCAAGCAGGAGAAAGTATCCGCCACCTGATTTGGGATCGGGGTAAGCGAACATGGAAGCGGTGACGCTGTCGTGCTCGACGAGATAAGAAAGACGAAACGCGCCTGGCTCACGCACCGCATCAGAGGCGATGCGCACCGATAGCTGCGAGTCGCCCTTGCGATTGGTCTCGATCTTGTGACTGGGCGAATAAGCAGTAGAAATCGGCTTCTTGGTGACGATGTTCACCGACACATGCCAAGGCACGTTGTACTCAACAGACTCACTGCGAGGCAGAATGTAATCCACGCGCGAGCCTTCAGCGGTGAGCAGCGTTTCATAAGTCAGCCGAATTTTTTGTGTCGAGCGCGGCTCAACGGGGAACACACTCGATCGCACCAGATTGAAACTGATGAACTCGAGCAGCGCAGGATCACGCGTCTGGGCAACGATGGCGTCGTAAATCTTTCGCGCTTCCTCTTTGCGAAGCAGCTCGGCTGTGGGTTCCTTCGCAGCACCCTGAAAAGTGAAACCACGAATCACCGCGCCATCAGGCACGGGCAGAATCAGTTCCGATTCCAATCGCTGCCCTGATGGATTGCTCAGGCTGATCTCCATCGTCGTCGTGGCGACCTGTTCGAGAATGGAGACCGCGACATCGACCTGCGTGATGACTACTTGCTGCTGCCGCTGAACATCGGGCTGCACAACACGCCACTGCGGCACGATGACATGCGACGAAAGCGCACGCGACGGCGGCACCGCATGGCGCGGCGGAGCGCCCGATTGAGCAAACACCGGAGCAAGCACCGGAGCAAGCATGAACGACATCGCAACAAGCAACGCGATGAAAAAAGCAGAAGTGAAAAGAGACAGGCGATGGGTCATGGAACACCTCACATCAAGGAGGAAGGCAAGCGGCGTGATTTGCTGCTCGCTGTACCTATCTTACGCACATGGGCTGGGTTTGGTTGTCATGGCTGTGTAACAAGCCCTTTGTTATCAAGGCGTTACAATCAGGATACGAAGTGGAAAAAAAGAGAGGTGGCGAGCCGCGACTCAACGAGTCGCGGACGCTTACGGCCTAAAAAGAGTGTCGATCGCGCTGTGTTCGATAAGCCGCGGGCTACCCGGGTTACTGTTGCGCGAGACTTGCTGAGAGATGAAACCCAAGGAGGCCTTGGGCGTCCGCGACTCGTTGAGTCGCGGCTCATTTCATTTCATTTCACATCACATCACATCACTTCACTTCACTTCACTTCACTTCACTTGCTCTGCAATGACATGTGGCGGTCGGTGTCGATGACGACTTCGACATTCTTCATGCCCGCTTTCTGCGCCAGCGAGCGCAGCTCATCGGGTGTGAGCGCTGCGCAAAGACTGTCGCGAAACATGGCGCGCTGATGATCGTTGCATTGGGCGGCATGAAGCGCGACGAGCTTATTAAGCGACGCTTCATCGGCAGGACGAAACAGATCGCGAATCAGCAGCACACCACCGGGCTTGAGCACGCGCCAAGCTTCGCACAGCATTTGAATAGGCTCAGGAATGTGATGCAGAATCGTGTTGCTGAAAACGGTGTCGAACGAGTGATCCTCAAACGGCAGCGCCTTCACATCCGCCAGGTGAAACTCGATGCGATCGCCAAAGTTCGTCGCTGCGAGTTTGCTGCGGGCGAGGTCGAGCATGTACTGCGACAGATCGGCCGCGAAGATTTTTGCCTCTGACATTTCACTGGCGACAAGCAGCGGGATGTGGCCGGGGCCTGTGCCCAGGTCGAGCATCTTGCCGCGTGCGCTGAGCTGATGCAGACGATCTACGAAGGCGCGGTTGGTCGCAGCGTGATCCATGGCGTTGTAGCCGGCGGCTTCGGCGAGGGTGTCCATGACTTCGGTTTCGAGGGTTCTCTGCATAACGAAAGCTTAGCGGAGGATGGCCGCGAAAAGGCGCAAAAAGCAGAAGGAAATTGGGGGAAGGGGTTGATAAGAAGACGCACAATAGACTCAAAGAAGAAGAGTGAAAGCGAGTGAACTTGATTGCTGATCGCTCACTTCTCTTTATGGTATTTGTGCCGCTTTGCAGCCAACCTCCCTGCCTTCATTTTTGCGCCTTTTGCGCCTTTTCGCGGCCATCCACTACATTGTCCCCATGCCCGATCTTCTTCGCATCACCAGTAGCGACAACCCGCGCATCAAAGCGGTGGCTCGGCTGCGCGACAGTCGCGATCGGCGCGAGACCGGTGCGTTCATCGCCGAGGGTTTTCGGGAAGTGGAACGGGCGATGGCTGCGGGCCTGCGGATGATTGAGTGGTATGCGTGCAGTGAGCAGCTTGGATTTGATGTCGCGCAAATCATGCAGCGTTTGCCTTGGCGCAAACAGGATGACGATGCGGCAGGGCATGATGTTTCCAGCAACGTGCTGCGGAAGCTGGCGTACAAGGAAAATCCGGAAGGGCTTATTGCGGTGTTTGAGCAGCCGCGCTGGTCGTTTGAATCGCTTGTCAGCGCGGAACATATTTTCTGGCTCGTCGCAGTGGGCATTGAAAAGCCTGGCAACCTGGGCGCGATGGCGCGCACCGCAGCGGCGGCGGGCGCGAGCGCACTGATCGCCATTGATGAATCGATTGATCCGTTTAATCCCAACGCCATCCGCGCTTCGACGGGCGCTGTGTTTACGCTGCCGGTGGTGAAGGTGAGTAAAGCTGAACTGCTGACGGCGTGCAGTGCGAAGTCGATTCACCTTTTTGCCGCGATGCTCACTCAAGGCGCACGCCCGCATCATGTCATGAACTGCACCGGCAACACCGCCATCGCTATCGGTGCAGAAGATGAAGGCCTTTCCGCTGACTGGGCGGAACTGGCCGTCAAGACCGGCGGCAGCGCGGTGATCATCCCCATGCTCACCGATCACGTCGATTCCCTTAACGCCTCCGTTGCTGCGGGTGTGCTGCTGTTTGAAGCGAAAAGGCAGCGGGGGGGGGGATAAGTTCAGGGTTCTGAGTTCAAGGTTCAAGGTTCAAAGTTCAAGGTTCAAGGTTCAAGGTTCAAGGTTCCAAAGGCTTACCCGCGACGGTTCGCCCCCGGAGTCAGCCTCACCATCGGGCTTGGTTTTTAATCTTCCGATCCATGCCTCCCCTTTCTGTTTTGCGCTTTTTGCGCCTTTTTGCGGCCAATCCGCACTTCGTTCGCCAAGGCGAACGGCTAACTATGTAAACCCGGCATCTGCCTTGTTCTGCCGTGCCACTTGACCCGACCATCGCTTTGGCAACAATAGAACGATACAATACGCAATCGCAGCCTGATGCTGCCTGGAGATTTGCTTGTGATGCTCGATGAAACCACCCAAACGCGTCTGCTCGATAAAAAAATTCTCATCGTCGATGACGATCCGGAAGTGCGCGACAGTATTGAACATGCCTTGCGCGCTGAAGGTGCCCGCACGCAGACTTGCAGCGATGGCAACACCGCTGTCCGCATCTGCGAGACCGATGCTCCTGATCTGGTCGTGCTGGACATGATGCTGCCCAAGCGCTCGGGCTTTCTCGTGCTCGAGAAAATCAAGAGCTTCCCTAGCCCAGCCCGCGTCATCATGGTGACCGCCAACGAAGGCAAACGGCACCAGCAATATGCTGAGCATCACGGCGTCGATGGCTACATGCTCAAGCCGGTACGCCTGGAACGGCTCATCACGTTGGCGCAGGATCTGCTTGAAGTGCAGGAATGATTTCCTCTAGCCGCCACTGAGCCGCGACTCAACGAGTCGCGGACGCAAGCGGACTGAAGGCGTGTCCATCGCGCCTTGTCTTAAATGCCTAGGCGAAGGGTGGCGGTCAACGTCGTTGCTTTGCGCCAACCTAAAATATTTCACCCTTTCAGGCGGTTGGCGTCCGCGACTTGTTAAGTCGCGGCTCACCACGCCTTCACTTCGCTTTGCGCTGCGCCAGCATTTCATCCATCTGCTTGAGCATCATCTCCACCACCCTCGGCTGATCCTTCGCGACATTCTTTTTCTCACCCGCATCGGTGCGATGGTCGAACAGCTCAACACTTTTGCCACTGCGAATCAGGCGATGGTCCTTCGTGCGAATTGATTCACCGTCACCCCAGAAACCGAGCGCCGGGCGATTGGTCGTTGCTGCGGGATCTTTCAAGATAGAAACAAACGACTGGCCATCGAGATGATCGGGCCGGGGTGAGCCGGTGAGTTCCATGATCGTCGGGTAGATGTCGATGGTGGCGATCATCGATTTCGTAGCCACGCCCGGCTGCTTCATGTCAGGTGTTCGCACAATAAACGCGGAGCGGAGCGAGTGTTCGTAGAGCGTGTGTTTGCCCCAGATGCCCAGTTCGCCAAGGTGGTAGCCATGGTCGCCCCAGAGGATGACGATGGTGTTGTCGGAGAGCTTGAGATCATCGAGCGCTTTGAGCACCTTGCCGACTTGGGCGTCGGCGAAGCTGGTGCCTGCGTAGTAGCCGTGGCGCAGGTGACGGACGTAAGCATCTTCGCGTGCTTGCGAGGCATCGTGAGCGTAGTTGCCGAAGAACTCGCCGCCGGCGCGGGTGACAGGATCGACATCAGAGATATCGATTTTGGCGCGGTCGTAGAGATCCCAATATTTCTTAGGCGCACAAAACGGAAGGTGCGGCTTATAGAAACCCACCGCAAAAAAGAACGGCTTATCACTCTCGCTCAGCTTCTTTAGCTGCTCCACCGCAGCCTCGGCCATGATGCCATCGGGGTATCCTTCATCGGGCACATCGGCGGCTTCCATCGGCGGACTCTTGCCGCGTGTGCGGGTCTTGCCGCCTTCGTAGCCGAAGAAAGCCGCCTCACTATTTTTCCACTGTCCAGAGGGCGTATTCAGCAGTTGCCAGCCACCAACCACCTCTGGCGTGCGATCGCCCCACATGCCATCGGGCGAGTGACTGATCTTGCCCATCTGCACCGTCACATACCCCTGCTCGCCCATGACCTGCGGCAGCGACTTGGGCGCGTTGCCACTTCGATAAAGCGCGAATGCACCATTGTTCAAACTCGCGTTTTGTTTAGGCCATTGACCGGTGAGCAGCGCATAACGCGAAGCGCCGCAGGTGGGCACCTGAACATATTGATGATGGAAGAGTCGGCCTTGCGAAGCGAGCTTGTCCATGTTGGGCGTGACCATGAACGCATGGCCATAGGCATGAAGCTGCGGGCGCAGGTCATCGACGGCGATGAAGAGGACGTTGGGTTTTTTCGTCGTCTGTGCTTGAACGACAGGCCAAGCGATGAATGAACTGATCACCAGAAAAAACAGAAAATGAAATCGCAGCAAAGCAATGCTCCCGAACAATGACACAAACAAATCACCAAACAAGAACCACTGAAAACAGATCGCTGCAATCGCTCCGCAAGATACCCCTCGTCTCCAAAACCCGCTTGCGCCCCCGCCTCACCAGGGTCTTGGAAATCCCCACATCATCGCCAGCGCATCGGCTGCCACCTCCGGGTCTTCGCCGGGGTAGCGTCCTTCATTGCGCAGATGCGCGTGCGCCAGTTCATGAGCAATCACCCAGCGGATGAACGGCTCATCGCGCCGCCACATTCTGCGCTTGAGGACCACTGCTCTGCTGCCGCCTTGCTTGCCCGGCGATGTGAGCGTGGGCATACCCACAAGCACCTGAAAGCTGCGACCATGCCCCGGCTCAAAATCGGTGAGCGTGAACTGCGGGTCACCCATCAAGTCATCGCGCACCTCCACCGGCAGCGCAACGAACACCGCCGCCACATGGGGGTGCAGCGACGCATCCAGCGAAAAACCCGCAAGCCATTGTTCCACCTGATGACGCATCTCCGGATTATAGAGCGGCGAGACGCGGATTGTCGCACAAAATTCGCCACCATTGGTTTGGCGTTTGAATCTCGCCGGGCTATCCTACGGGGCTGGATTCTTGGACATCAGGTGGCCCATCGCCTTGGTCCCTGCTGCAAAGTCATGAGCATGAAATCTTTGCAGGACTTGGCTTCGAATCTGCCCCAGCGTCAATGGTGGTCATACGATGCGTTTCACATAGGATTTCGCATCGTTCGCCCGCTCAAAGAGCCTTCGGAAGTAGAGAAGGCGAAGTTTTAGGACCATGGCAAGTCGCTGCGCGAGGTCGTTGCGACGTATGAAGATGGGAACACCAGCCTTAGGACGGAAAATCCAAATGACCAGCATCAATTAACAATCGATGCGACGTACGATGGTTTCGTTCTCTGCTTTTGTGATCGATTGGATTTTGTTCGAGTATTGCTTTTTGAGATTTGAAATTTCAGATTCCTGATTCCCGCTTACATCCCTTTGGAGATTCATTCCATGTTTCGAAGCTTGATGAAAAAGACCGGCTTCCTCTCACTGGCACTCGCGCTGAGCGCCATGTCGGTGAACGTGATGGCGGATGACAGCGCCAAGACTGCGGCCGAGATGAAGCCTTATAAGGCCCAGATCGGCAAGCACCTGGAAATGCTCCCGATCCCCGGCGGCAAGTTCACCATGGGTTCACCGGCCGGCGAAGCCAATCGCGTCGCTGATGAAGGCCCGCAGTTTGAGGTGGAAGTTGAGCCGTTCTGGATGGGCAAGTTTGAAGTGACCTGGGATGACTACCAGCTCTTCCGCGATGAGTATCCGATTCGCAAGGAAAAGAACGAGCGCGTGGCCAAGGAAAAATACGCCGATGGCGTGAGTATTCCCACGCCGCTGTGGGAGCAGGATTCGCAGCCGATTCTCAAAGGCATGGGACAGTTCGATGGCTACCCCGTCGCGGATATTTCCCAGTTCGGCGCCAAGCAGTTCACCAAGTGGCTCAGCAAACGCACCGGCCACTTCTACCGCCTGCCCACCGAAGCCGAGTGGGAATATGCAGCACGCGCAGGCACCAAGACCGCTTACTCCTTCGGCGACGCGCCTGATGCGCTGGGCGATTACGCCATCAACTTCGACAACTCTGTTTACGATGATCCCACCCAAGGCCATCCGCAGACCGGCTCAGGCTACCGCAAGGTCGGCTCCAAAAAGGCCAACCCCTGGGGCCTTCACGATATGCACGGCAACGTCGCCGAGTGGGTCATCGATGGCTACTCGAAAGAGTGGTACACCAAGTTCGCAGGTAAGAGCGTTAAGGCCAGCGAAGTGATCAACTGGCCCACTCAAGTCTTCCCGACTGTCGCGCGCGGCGGGCACTGGGATGCACCGCCGGAGCTTTGCCGCTCGACTGCACGATTGGCGTCGGACAAGCAATTTCAACACCGCGATCCGCAGTTGCCCAAGAGTGTGTGGTGGTTCACCGATGCCTTCCACATAGGCTTTCGCATCGTGCGTCCGCTCACGGAACCCAGCGAAGCTGAGAAGCTCAAATACTGGGACTCACACGCGGAAGATATCACCACCGTGCTGACCACCAGCGAGAAGGAACTGCGAGCGATCGTCGAGAAGAAGTGATCGTTTTCAGCTTGGGAAAATGTAAGTTTATCGATGCAAGAACCCCGGCAGGTGCCGGGGTTTTTTTGTTGGAAAAACGTAACGAGCCGCGCCCGTTAGGAAGCGGGACTGCGTCTTGATTCATCCACTCCCTTACGGTCGTGGCTCGTTATGGAGCATACGACTAAAGTTGATTCTCTCTCACTCATCCCGCTCAAACCTTGGGTGAGAGTTTGTTGCTGGTGCGGAACTGGCCGGGGGTCTGTTCGAACTTTTGTTTGAAGACGACGCTCAGATATTCCGCGTGTTTGAAGCCGGTCATCTGGGCGATGATCAGCAGTGAGTAATCGGTCTCGGCGAGCAGGCGTTTGGCGCGGTCGAGTCGGATGCGAAGGATTTCCGCTTTGGGGGAGTGGCCGATGATTTTGCAGAATCTGCGCTCAAGCGTGCTGCGCGAAAGCTTGACCTGATTGAGCACATCTTCGACGGCGATGTCATCGGTGGCATGCTGGCGAATGAAGCGCACAGCCGCAGCCACCTCGCGATCCGCCATCGCAAGTACATCGGTGGACTGGCGCGTGATGACACCCGAAGGCTCGATGAAAAGCGTGCGCGCCTCAGGCCGATACCCCGCCATCATGCGATCGAGCAGCGTGGCAGCTTCGTAGCCGATGCGAAAGGTATTAGGCTCGACACTCGACAGCGGCGGGTCGGAAAGTTCGCAGAGCACTTCATCATTATCAACGCCGATGACAGCCAGGTCTTCAGGCACGGAGATGTTGTGTTCTCGCGCAGCATTGAGCACCTGCTGACCGCGCACATCATTACAGGCGATGACGCCGATGGGCTTGGGCAGCTTCGCAAGCCAGCGGGCAATGGCACCTTCGTAATGAAGGCCACGCGATTCGGTGGCGACGGTGTCAGAGAGGTGGGCCAGGTCATCGGACTCGTAGATTTCCAGGGAGTAGCGATCATCGCTGGTGAACTGTTTGAGAAAGGAGAGGCGACGATCCGAGTAATTGGCACCAGCGAAGCCGCAGTAAGCAAAGCGGGTGAAGCCTCGCTCCATGAGATGATCCAACGCCATGCGAACGACGGTCTTGTCGTTGGTTTCGACGAGGGGGATGCCGGGCAGATCGTGCAGGCCGCGCAGGTCAACGACGGGGCAGTTGAGTTTTTGGATGGTGCGGATGAGCTGCGGATTTTCGAGTCGGCCGATGATGCCGTGGCCCTTCCATTTCGCCAGCCAATCGGGCGCGGGATCGTTGAGTGAGCGTTCGTAGTGATAAACCGACCAGCGACCGTGCAGGCGTGCGTAATGCGCGATACCTGTGAGCAGCCCTCGGCCATAGGCACGGCTGGACTCGACAAGCAAAGCAACTTGGGGCGGTCGTTTGGCCATGGGGATCAGAGGCAGGGGCAGGGGGACAGGGGACAGGCAATTGATCCGCAAGTCTTTTCGTTTAGCGCCGGCCCGAAGGGCCGGGCTTCTCCTAAAAGCATCGCGATTTTACGATAAATCGTATCCCGGAAGGGGCGTGGCCGCGAATGAGCACAAGAATACCGGCCTTCATGTCTTAAAAATCATGGGATTTACCGGTCAAATACCTGCCCGAACGCCAGTGACGAAAAACCTCAATGCAATTCTGCGATTCTTCATTGGTAACGCCGCCTATATGGGGTAAGTTTGAAGGTGCCTTAAATTAGGTTCCGTCAATCAGTCAAAGCTGATCTTGGAACCTTCGTGTTGTGTGGTACTGTTCCTTCCCTGCGGCATTCGCCGTTGCGGTGTTCTTCGTGGCTTCAACAATTTAGGAGAATCGAAATGTCCAAGCTTACAAATTCCATCATTCTGTCGGCGATGCTTTTCTCGCCAAGCGTCCAGTCAGGTTTCGCTGCGACGTTCACATGGGATGGCTCGACCAACCTTTGGAACTCGCCCAACTGGCTGCCTGGCAATGTTGCCGGTCCAACCGGTGGCAACGCAAACTCCGCCATTATTAACAGCGGCGCGGTCACATTCGCCGTGAACGATACCTTCGGCAACCACGCCACCGCTTCCACCGTCATCGTCACGGTCAACAGCGGCGGCACCCTCGCCAGTGGCTCACGATTCAATACCATCATCGACCTCGATCTCAATGGCGGCACCCTGCTGGCCAATGGCGGTGTCAACAACCCCTTCGGTGCATTTGCCCTTAAAGGAACCGTTGATATCGGTGGCAGCGCTGCTTCGAACATCAACACCGGTGGCGGCAGCTTCAACACCGTCTCTGTCGGTGCTGGCGGTGGCGGTGGCGTGACGATCTTTAATGTGGCCGATGTCACCGGCAACGCCAATTCGGATTTCAATGTGAATGCGGTCCTCAGCAACCTGGCCAACATCGCCAGCGGATTCACCAAGACCGGCGCAGGCACCATGACCCTCACCGCCGCCAACACCTATACCGGCCCCACCACTGTCGCGCAGGGGACATTGGTGTTTTCAGGCGGCGGAACAACGAGCACTGCCAGCGCGTTCACTGTCCAAAACGGCGGCGTCTTGCGCTTTAGCCGTAACGACACCTGGGGTAATCATCTGACAGTCGCGACGCCGGTGATCACCATCGATGCAGGTGGCGTGGTGGAAAGCAACAACACCTACACGTCACTCATCGGACTTGTCCTAAACGGCGGCACACTCAGCGCCAACGATGGTGTCAATGCCAACTTTCCTGCATTTGGACTCAAAGGCACCGTTACCGCGAACGCGACCAGCGGCGGATCGTTCATCAGCACTTCTGGTGTTGGAGATTTCAACAACGTGACGATCGGCAACGCATCGGCTGGCGGGGCCACGACATTCAATGTCAACGACGGCGCTGCGGCCGCTGACTTGACGGTTTCGACTTCCTTGAGCAACTATGGTGGTGCCGCCAGCAGCCTCACCAAGACCGGACTGGGCACGATGGTCCTTACCGCCGCCAACACTTACTCAAGTACAACGACAATTAGTGCAGGCACGCTACTGGTCAACAACGCCTCCGGCTCAGGCTTGGGTACAAGCAACGCTTTCGTACTCGCAGGGGCGACGCTCGGTGGCACCGGCAGTTTCACCGGTACGGCAAACATCGCTACCAACGCCATTCTGGCCCCGGGTGGTACTGGACTGATCGAGTCTCTCGGGACTGGCGCACTTACCCTTGGCAACAATGCCATTTACCAGTGGGAATATCAAGGTGCCCTGGCTGATATCACCAATGTCAACGGTGCGCTGAACTTCGGTGCTGGTTTGACGGTGCTGCTGACCAGTCTCGATGGCGGGGCACTCCTCGAAGGCACCAACTACACACTGTTCACCTATACCGGTGCCGATCCGGTCGCCCCCGAATTTAATCTGGTATTCGGTGCGAACACGCCGACACGAGGCGTAAGAGTCACGATCGATGCTGACACCAACCGGGTGCTGTTGGCAGTCGTTGTCCCCGAACCTGCCACGATGTCCCTGCTGGCACTGGCTGGCGCTGCGATGCTGCGTCGTCGCCGCCGTGCTTGATCGAACTCGTTCTCCTTCCGCATCCGTTGGCCTAACCGCCAGCGGATGCTTTTCGGATCGGCCTAGAATCAGTCTTGGATCGTCGTGTTTTGCAGGGAGATGGAGCAGAAGTACCCGAGGCTCCCATGCGCTATTCCATTGACACATCCAAACAGTCGCGATCAGCATTCACGCTCATCGAGATGCTTGTGGTCGTCTCTCTCATCACCCTGCTCATCGCCATGCTCATGCCCGCACTCTCCAAGGTGCGGCAGGCCACCCACCGCGCCCTGTGTACCACCAAGCTCCACCACATGGCCATCGCCACCAACGCTTACATTCAGTCCAATCGGCAGTACTTCCCGCCTCATCGTCAACCCGACATGAACCTCAAACAGAACTGGTTCAACCTCCTGGAAACCTACGGCAACACCCCCGAAGTTTCCCACTGCCCCGCCATCGAAGGCGTACAAGATGACTACGGTGTCAAGTGGTCCTGGGCTTACGATTACCACTACATCGGCTACGGATACAACGGCTTCTTCCTGGGCCTCTATTCCCATCCCGATTACTCCTCCTTTGGCTACATCAACCAGCGAGCATGGACACGACTTCAGTCAGTCAAGGACCCCACCAAACTCATCGTCGTCGGCGACTCCAATCCCAAGACAGTCAACGGCGCTAATCAAGGCGTCTCGCTCACGATCTGGTGGCCTTACATCCACGCAGCCAAAGAAGGCGTCAACGCCAAACGTCACGGCAACGCTGGTGTCGTCGCCTTTGCTGATGGTCATGTCGAAGTCGTTGCCGATCCTGACACGAAGATCCATCCGCCTTACGACGGCAGCCCCATCAACATTGAATACTGGGATCCATTTCAGCGCAAACCTTGATGCGCAGGCGGATGCGGGGGCGCATGTGTTTGCATTCGATAACAGTGTCGTCGCTGCGCGAAGTGATGTCCGCGCTGCGCGTCCGCCTCTGTTTTATGTATTAAACATGCATTTAACTATTGCAATCGCATGTTGCACCGACTACGATCCGTCGTCCCGTCTCCGGGAACGGGACTTTCATAGAGGTCATCGCGCATGATTCCTCAGGAAGTCAGTCTCAATTCTCACGTGCTCGTCCTCAATCGTTTGTGGCTGGCTATTCGTGTCATCGATGCCCGCCGCGCTTTTTCGCTGATGTTCCGAAATCTGGCGGAAGCGATTCGCGTGGATGATGGCTCCTTTGTCGGGCACAACTTCGACAGTTGGAGCGAGCTGTCCGAAGCCAAGGATCAGTTCGACGGCATCGACGGCCAAGCCTACGACTGGGTGCGCACCGTGCGCATGCAGATCGCGGTGCCCAAGATCATTCGCCTGCTCGGCTACGACCGCTTACCCAAACAGGAAGTGAAGCTGAACCGCCGCAACATTTTCGCGCGGGATCGCAACCTCTGTCAGTACTGTGGCCGTAAGTTTTCGACACAGGAACTGAGCCTGGATCACATCAATCCGCGCAGCCAGGGCGGCGAGAGTTCGTGGACGAATCTGGTCTGCTGCTGTGTGAAATGCAACACGCGTAAGGGTGGCCGAACACCCATTCAAGCGAGTATGAAACTGATACGTCAGCCGGTGAAACCGCACCGCAATCCGGTGGTGGCCCTGCGCGTGGGCAACGACCGCTACGCAAGCTGGCGACAGTTCGTGGATCAGGCGTACTGGTCGGTGGAGTTGAAATAGCGCGATCGATTTATCTGGGGCAACATCCTATCTTGAATATGGGAAATCCCCGGCTTACTACCGGAGGATTTGTTTTATAACCCTGGATGACCAGAGTGTGCGTTCATTCAGCTCCATCGGACGACTCCACATTGTACAAGGCAAGGGAATTCACCCCATGAACTAGAGTCCCGTATAAGACAAGAGGACTTTTCTGGTTATCTTCTTTCTTTTTGACATAATGTCTGCTTTGCCGCAGTATATCCTTGACTTTTAACCACCAAGAGTTTATCTTTGAGTAAACCACAGGGCAAGCCGGGTCGACTAGAGTTACCTCATCGGTGGCGATGGGCCGATTGGTCCGGTCGGCAGGTTACGCAAAATAATTGGGAGACCCTTGGGGAGACTCTTAACGCAAAACTCTGGCAACGAATGGGAGCAATTGTTGCGGCCAGAGACAGTGGTCGCCCATTAGCTAAAGAACTATGCTTCTTTGACAAGGGCATCGGAAAAGCAAAAGTGAAAAAGCCGAGTCCTGGAGTGCGACTTTGGTTCTTTCAGGATGGGGCCGATTATTGCGTGTCCCAGATAACATGGAAAGACGAGGCAAAGGGAGAACACAGCGATCAGATTTCAATAGGTTTACAGGCGAAAGCTGAGCAACGGGAGAGGATGGGACAAATATGAATATTAAGCCAATAACCGAATATTCCGAGTGGACGATTGAAGCGAATCGAGCGCGCTATCGGGAAGAGTTGGCTCTAGGAATTTATAGTCTGATGGTTCGTCAAAAAGTCAACCGGACCGCTCTAGCCAAGCTAATGGGTTTCGAGTCGAAATCTCGTATCACTCACATTTTGAGCGGCGAAAAGAATCTACAAGCCGACACGCTGGCCGACATCCTTCTCGTGCTCGGCCGAACTCCACATCTGGTGCTCGCAACGGATTTTGACACCATTCGATTTGCAGTGGACGAGGGGATTGAAACCCATAATCAGAGTGAGATCGCATTCACGGAGCTTTACAACGATGCCAAAACTAACCAAGAAATCAAGCCCCTCAAAACCGCAAAAGACACAAACGTTATCGGAAGAATCGGATTCGATACAAAATTCGTCCGACTTGCCGATTAGCGCAATCACTACGCCAGCATCTATTGATGTCGCAAAATCTGAGAAGGCCGATCCGAAGATCGAGGTGCTTGCACGTCCTGACTTGAGCACACAATGGTTTGATACCGTGCGATTCAGTACAAGACGTGAGGAACCAAACGACGGTGGTCTTGGATTTTTGTCCTTCTTCAATACGATTCCCGGCGAGGATGACCAGCGACGATATGAATTTGCACGCGTCGTGACTACACCCAAAACACTGAAGTTAATGGTAAATTTAATCTGCAAACAACTCGATTACTATCCTGAAAAAGAAGAGGCTTCAAATCCATAGGATTAAAAGTGTTAGAATGCACACTCGCTGGCCTCCGCTGTCGAGTCGTGGCTTTTTTCTACCTCAAAGCTTCGCGGCCGCCAGGCTTGCCAGTTCACTGCGCTCGCTCTTGGCGAGGGTGATGTGGCCGACCAGGGCGTGGCCTTTCAAGCGCTCGACCATGTAGGACAAGCCGTTCGAGGATGAATCGAGATACGGATTATCGATCTGGCCGATGTCGCCGGTGAGGATGATTTTGGTGCCTTCGCCGGCACGGGAGACGATGGTTTTCACTTCGTGTGGCGTCAGGTTCTGCGCTTCATCGACAATCATGAACTGATTGGGAATACTGCGGCCACGGATATAGGTGAGCGGCTCGAGCACGACCTGCCCGGAGCTGATGTAGCTCTCCATGCGGGCCTCAGGCTTTTTGCTTTCGGCATGCTGCGAGCCTACGCCGCGCGTCGAGAGCAGGTAGCTCATGTTGTCGAAAATCGGCTGCATCCACGCTGACAGTTTTTCATCTTTGGTGCCGGGCAGGTATCCAATATCACGGCCCATCGGCATGATCGGCCGGGCCACCAGCAGCTTGTCGTATCGCTCTTCATTGAGCGTCTTGTGCATGCCTGCGGCCAGCGCCATCAGCGTCTTGCCGGTGCCTGCGCCGCCTAAGAGCGTGACGAGTTTCACATCATCATCGAGCAGCAGATCGAGCGCCATGGTTTGCTGCACATTGCGAGGCATGATGCCAAAGGTGGGCCGGCGTGGTGGATGGACGGGGATCAGATGATCGGTGTCAGCGAGCCTTCGCGAAAGGCCAGAGTGGGAGTTGTCATCGATATCGAGCAGTTGCACGAACTCATTGCCATGCAACACGATCTGGGTTTCTTCGCCCTCGGCGCTTTTGCCGGTGAGGTAGCTCTTGAGGCGACTGGTTTCGACCTGTTTTTCTTCGTAGAGCGAGTCGATGATTTCGCCGGGGACTTTGAGCGTGACATAGCCGGAGTAAAGCCGATCAGCATCGACTTTCTGCGCTTCAAAGTCTTCGGTGTTGATGCCCAGGGCATCGCTCTTGAGGCGACAGTTGATGTCCTTGCTGATGAAGACGACGTGATTCTTGGGATCTTGTTGCAAAGCCCAGGCGACAGAGATGATGCGATTGTCGGGGGCATCATCGTGAAGCCACTTGGGGCGGACATCTTCAGCGAAGGCGACACGGATGGTTCCGCCGTGGCCGTTCCACTGCACGCCTTGGGCGAGGTGGCCCTTCTCGCGCAGGTGATCGAGATGGCGAATCACTTCGCGGGCATTGCGGCCGACATCATCATTCTGCTTCTTGAAGGCGTCCAGCTCACCGAGCACGGTGAAGGGAATCACCACATCGTTGTCATCAAAAAGGAACAACGAGTCGGGATTGTGCAGCAGGACGTTGGTGTCCAGGACAAAGGTCTTTCGACCGCGGAACCTGGTGGAAGGTCGTTCGCTTTTGGACTCAGTCAATCGCGTAATCCTCCTTGCGGGGCGTGGGCCTGATCCATTTCAGGCATGCCAATGTTAGGCACACCTATGGTAGTGAGGATTGCCCCATTGGTGTTATCGGCTGGTTAAGATGATTCCTATTGCTGTTCTTGGGCCTCTCACGCGATTGCCTGCACAGATCAGTTCAGGCTCGGCAAGCATCGTACTGATTAAGTAGTTACACATATACAAAACAAGGTAAACACATCGTTGCCAAGCATCGAGAACTGTGCGATGGTTAAATAGTTACAGTTTGAGTGGTCAAACGAGCGATTATCTTGTATACACCAACGTGTTCCGACTGATTGGGGAGAAGGCGGATCGGTTCATGAATGCCTTGTTAAAGCGCAGTCGTCTTTTTGTAGAGCTTAATGGAAAGTCGAATTTAGAAGGATCAAGGCGAATTCTCCTTGAAACAGCATCGCTTCATCGCGATTCTGGAGGCTTCCATTTGTTGTCTGAGCAGCCATCACCAGAGAACAGTGGTTCTTCATCGCCTCAAGGTGACGGTGCTTTGTCGTCGCCGGGTGTCTCCAACGATCTGCACGAGTATCGCCTGCTGGTGGACCATGCGGACGAGGTGCTTTGTCGCCTGACGCCTCAGGGTGTGTTCGTGTTTGTCTCGCCCGCCTGTTTGAATGTCCTGGGTTACGAGCCGGCACAGCTCATCGGTCGCACCAAGCGCGAACTGGTGCATCCTGATGATCACCATCTGATTCAGCCGGTTCCCGAAGCATCACCCTCATCATCCCAAGCTTCTGCAATTCCAGTTTCTGATCGTCATCTGAGCGAGTACCGGATTCGTCGCAAGGAGGGTCGGTACATCTGGGCACAGGTTCGTTCGCTGATCATTCGAGATGAGCAGGGCCAGCCGCGCGAGAAGATCACCTCACTACGCGACATCACGGAGCACAAGCAGGCGCAGGACAACTTGCGCCTTTCCGAGCGGCTGGGGTCGCTGGGCACACTGGCGGCAGGCATTGCGCATGAGATCAACAATCCGCTGGGCGCAATTCTGATGGCCGCCCACGCCGCCCGCGAATTCAATCAGGAGCAAGGCCAGCAGGCGATGGTGGAGGAGATGATCGATCAGATCATGCACGATACTCGCCGTGGCTCGCAGATCGTTCGCGGCGTGCTTCAATTCGCCAGGCAGCAGCCAGCAGAAATGAAGACCGTTCGCCTGCGTGAACTGGTGCTCAGTGCCCGCATTCATGCGCTGCGCTATCTGGGCGATCGCGTCACTGGCAAGAAGGAAGTCGTTATCAAAGTACGTGGCCCGGACGATTCACCTTGGGTCCACGTGGGCCCGGTGAGCATCGAGCAGACACTGATCAACCTGATGTACAACGCCGTCGATGCCGGGGCCACGCGCATTCAAGTGCAGGTCAGGCCGATGGCTGATGTGCAGCGCGTGATGGTGCAGGTCATCGACGATGGATCAGGCATGACCAGCGATCAGATCGCGCACGCCTTCGATCCGTTCTACACCAGCCGCGCCAACACCGGCAACACCGGCCTTGGGCTGAGCATCGCTCAGGGCATCGTCGTCGCACACGGCGGCAAGATCACCCTCACCAGCGATGTGAACCGAGGCACCACTGTCTCCTTCGATCTGCCGATGGCCAGTCCGCCTGACGAGAATGAATCGACGGATGAGATGAAGGAGAAAGACCATGCCTAAGGTGCTCATCGTTGATGATGAACCTGCTTACTGCACGCTGCTGTCGCGACTACTTTCGCGCCAGGCTTTTGACGTGCACGTTGCCAGCGATGCCCACGGCGCCATCTCCGTTGCCAGTATCCATCGGCCAGATGTCGTCATCGCCGACTGGATGCTCCGCGATTTTCACGACGGGCTGGACCTGCTCTATGCCTTGCGACAAGCCGGAATTTCCTGCCCCGTCATCATGATGTCCGGCTACCCCTCCGAGCAGCTTCGCGACGACGCCAGCGACAGCGGCGTGTTTCACTTTCTCGCCAAACCGTTTGAACCAGAAGAACTCATCGCCGTCGTAAAGCGCGCCACCAGTGAGCCGCCGATGACGGAATCCTGACACCACCGGTTCATCATGGGTGACAATCAACTTCACTGGTGTATGCTTGTCGCATGACCGATACCTGCTCACCTCTATCCAGTGAGATTCCTCCTGCCTTGCACCGCGTCATCGTGGCGGGCTTTGGCCCTGTGGGCAGATTTGTCACCGAGCAGCTTCGCGGGCAAGGCGTTGAAGTGACGATCATCGACATGAACGCAGCAACGATTGCCACGCAAAAGCGCCAAGGCTATCGCGCGGTGCATGGTGATGTGACGCAGGCGACGATCCTTGAGGAAGCTGACATCGCCCATGCTGATGCGCTGATCCTGGCGGTGCCCAATGAAGACTCTGCGGTGAAGGCGTGTGGCGAGGCGCGTAAACTTGCGCCCAAGATTTTCATCGCAGCCAGAACGAACTTCGTCAGCCGAGGCATGCTCGCCTCCAAAGCGGGCGCCGATCATGTCACCGTCGAAGAAATCGTTACAGCGCAGGCGATGCGCAACGCGGTAGTGGAACATTTCTTTGAAGATGAAAGCCAGCCATAACTAATTAGCCGTTCGCCTTGGCGAACGAAGTCAGCCCCCAACACCGATCTACAATTTCCCCCATGCCTGATGCCTCCGCCCTACCGCTTCGTCCCACCGCCATCGATCTGAAAAAGGATCGCGGCTTGACCATCGCCTGGAACGATGGCACCACCAGCTACTTCACCATCGCCTATCTGCGCAGGCTCTCGCCCTCCGCTGATGCTCGTGTCCTTCGAGAAAAGATGGCCAGCAACCCGCTCACGGTGCTACCCGCCTCCGCTTCCAATGCCGGTCCGCTCACCGCGATTGGGGCCGAGCTTGTGGGCCACTACGCCATCAAAATTCAGTTCTCCGATGGCCACAGCACCGGCCTCTACACCTGGGAATACCTGCGCGAAATCGACCCCGCGCCCAAGCAAAAACCCGCCGACCAGTGATACAACTGGCATCCCCCGTTTAGCGCCGCCCCAAACGGGCGGGCTTTGCTCCGCTTCATCATCGCGGCTTCAAACAACCCCAAACCCCCTATCTTTACCAACCCGTTACGCTCAGCCATCCGCTCGCTTTTGCCTATTTTTACGGCCTTTTCAGCACCATCGCGCTCCGCAGCAGCGATGCACTGTCACTACGGGCTATGTACGACTTTGGCCGATGTTATGATGTGATCGTGTGGTGGTTAGTCCGGGGGTGGCCCCTTTGAGTTCAAGTTTTTTTTCAATAGGCACAAGCGCTGACGCCTTCTCATGCGTCCTAATATTGAGGCCTGTGTTGATTCGTGCTTTGAATCGTTTCTCGCTTCGATCGAACAGACAGACTTGGCCACGGCTTTCGGGTTCAGTGAATGTTCAATGAATTTGGCTACGACACTTTTTGAATGCAGCAACATCCTGCGGAGCGCTCTTATGATGATCGCCTCTTTCCTGCGTCTGCCATTGCGGACTTCACTTCTCGCCATTGCGCTACTCCTGGCCGCCTTCACGCTGCCGGTGCCGACTATCGCCAATGACGCCAAGTCAGAGGGAGCCGCCAAAGCCGGGGCCGACTCGGTCGCCATTCGGCAAGAGCGCGTCGTGCACATGATGGGCGAGTTGGAAGACAAATTCCGCAGCCTCGCTTCGACCCTTGAAAAGACCGAGCCCGAGCAGGCCAAGCGACTGATCACCGCGCTCAACAAGAGCAAGGAAGAACTGATTCAGCCGCGCCTGAAGACCATCGTTGAAAAGATGAAGACCGGCGAGTTCGAGTACACCACCGAAGTCGATGGCAAGCGCATCACGCGCAACATCATGCAGGATCAGGAAGACATTGTGAACAGCCTCAAGGCGCTGGCGCAGCTGCTGACCGAAGACCCCAGCGAGCTCGATGAAAAGCTGCGCGAGATGCGCGAGCTGGAAAAGTTCAAGGTGGAAGTCGAGAAACTCATCAACCGTGAAAACGAACACCCTGTCTCTTATACACATCTCCGAGCCCACG
>ENA-ORBV01003442-ORBV01003442.1-microbial-mat-metagenome-genome-assembly--contig:-NODE-3442-length-31624-cov-35.021587_pt1 | contig 31624 bp, 28 predicted proteins | sample MGYA00237777_ERZ505514 | MGnify/ENA primary metagenome ERZ505514 (study PRJEB26160, sample SAMN06269048) | microbial mat metagenome | isolation source: Oligotrophic lake microbial mat | place... | reverse complement strand
TGGGTTTTACGAAAATTCAAACGCATAATGATTCTCCCGAATGAATACCCTGCACGATTTGACCGACTGTCGAAATGCAGTCCAGCTCGCTATTGACGCATCAGGCCGGTCGGATGTCAACAGAAATCTGCCGATTCATTCAGGAGATTTTGCATCAATCCATATCGCCCAAGCCAAGGCGCGTGCGACGTTCGAACCGACAGCCCCATTGCGGTTACTTCCTCCGGCTCCCACGCAGCGAACAAATTAACACGATTCCGATAGCGCCGAGGGTCGTTGGCTCCGGCACCACCGACCGCGGAAGATCGGCGCTAACGCCGAAATTGGCTGCCAGCGACGTGAAATCATCGAGGTTGACCACGCCGTTATAATCAAAATCGCCCTGCGACCAGACGCCGTTGTTGCCAAATGCCGCAGCCAATGCTGTGAAGTCGTCCAGATTCACATTCAGGTCGAGGTTCGCATCGCCCTTGAAAACCGTGCGAAGCAGGATGGCGGTTCCGTCGACCGGCGTTACCGTTGATGTGCCGACGTCGAGTTGCGTCAGCCCGATCGCCGAGGCTTCGGCGTAGCCGATGGCCTTGCGCGCATCGGCGTTGGTGCTGTCGATGATTTTTCCCGCGGCGAGGTACCCGCGGAGGTCTTGAATGGGCGACGCGCCGGTGTAGTCAACCAGCAGCTTGGTGCTGATGCTGGTGAGGGACGAGCCGATGTCGAGCGTCCCGCCGCCGACGTTGAGTGTAGTAAACACGCTCGTGCCGACGAATGTTCCACCGGCGGTGAGTTGTAGCGTTCCGCCGTCGACCGAGACACTGCTGCCGCGAATTTCGCGAACCCGCATCAGCCCGCCTCCGGTTTTAGTGATCGCGCGGCCGGCGGTTAGAAATTTCTGGCGAAAGCGCACGGTGGTGCCGGCGGCGAGATCGAAGGTTGCGTCTTTATCAACCAGCACATCGGTGTTGAACTCGTGCGACCCGGCGCTGACGAGCAGCGCCGTGGTTGAAGCGCCGGCGAAGCGCAGCGTCCAGGGATTGGTGGGAATGATTCCGGTAAGCGTGTAGCCGATGGGGCTGGTAATCTGCATTTGATCCAACAACACCGTTCCGCCGCTGAGCGAGATGGTGCGCGGCGTGCTGATGACGGTGCCCAGTTTGGCGATGGCGGTGATGCTGTTGGGCGAAACGCCGCCGATCCAGTCGCTGCCGGTGCTCCAGCTTCCGCCCAGTGGGTTGCCCCATTCGATCGGCGCGGGGGCGGGAGCGGCGACGGTGATGGAGTAATCGTCAAAAAGCGCGAAGTCGCTTGCGGGCGAGGTCTGAACATTGCGGAAATCAAAATCGCCGATGATGCCGTTTTGCGAGGAGAAGTTGAAGTTGTCGGCAACGACGACGTTGTCCAGAACTACGTCGTAGGTGTTCGTCGAAAAATCCAGCACCATTCGATAGTTGTGCCATGCATTCCGCGTGACGGTAACGCCGGTATTCACAAATCCGCTGAAGCGATCTTCAACGAGCATGGTGTTTGTCTGTGCCAGTCGCATGCGGGCCATGAAGGAAACGTTGCTGGCAAGGATATCCATTCCCCATCCGGCCGACGTGGCCGAGCCAGTTCCGACGAACATCGAATACGCGACCGTGACAACCGGCGTGTTCGACGCCAACGGGTTGATCGAGATGGGATCGTAGAACGCCCATCCTCCCGAAGGGAGCGACGGGTTTGCATTAATCCGAACCGCTTGCGAACCGGTATTGGCGCTCCCGGCTTGAACGACGGCGTTGAGATCAGGGGCGCTGGCGGGCTCGACAATCCAACCGGATTGGCCGGCAAGCGTGCCTACGTTGAAATTCGGCGTTTCGAAGCTCGTGGAGTACACGGTGGTCTGGGCATGTGCTGACCAAGCAGCCGCCAGCAACACGCCAGCGGCGACGAACGAACGCTGCATAATCAATCCTCCGGAGAAGCACCGCAAGTTGTCTCGAGTGACGTTGGTTCGGTTGGCGCGCGTTGCGTCGGCCGAAGAGCCTAACAATAACCTCTAATCCAATATTTGATAATAAAATCCGGAGAAGTTGGAAATCGGGCCATAATGGGAAGGGGAAATGGCCATTATGAGCAAGGACCAACGCATGTGACGAGCGGCGAGCGTCAGCGAACCGATTCCAGCAGCATTACCACCGATTCCGGTAGAAATACATCCGGTTCGATGACGCTTCGGCTGGTAAATCGGGGCACATGCGATGGCCCTGCGGTGCAAGGAATTTTACGCGGATTTTCCTTGACTTTTCCCGGTCACAAGTTAGTATTTTGATTGGTATTGTCTTGCACCGGCTTGAGGTCGGGCCATTGCTCTTTTTCAATTGAATAAATCGCGGTAAAAACGGCGCCGGTCAAGAGCATTGTTCTTGGCTGGAACTGTTTAGGAACGGCTTAGGAACGGCAAAGGAACCGTTTGGAACCGCTTAGGAACCGGTTAGGAACCGGTTTTTCGCTCATCGGCGCGCGATGGGCCGTGCGTAACTCGAATGATGGCAATGGGTTGACCGATTCGAGCCGCGACCAGGAACCGGTTTTCATTTTTTTCTGCGCGAAAGCAGGGCCACCGCATAGGACGAGCGGCGAGCGTCAGCGACCCGATTCCCGCAGCAAATACGACCGATTCCCGCAGAAATACAACCGGTCGCTGACGCTTGCGGCTCGTAAATCGGGGCAAATGCGATTGCCCTGGCCCTTTTGAGCCGTCGCGGGAGGGGTCAGAACTTGCCGGGCGGTCGGGCGATCGCGATACTCTTGCGTGGGTTTCGGCGGCGTTCGTGCGCAATCCGTTTTTTTTTGAGCGTAACATGGCGCGATCTGGCTGGTTGACTGCCGCACTATGGGTGAACGCGGCGGCGTTGGGTTTTATCGCCGTCACGCTGGTTTCGCGCCCTGAAGCGCCGGCGTGGCTTCCCGCCGCCATGGCTCAGCCGGCACCTGGGCCAATCGCCGGTGGAGCGGGGCTGTTTCTGATGCCGGCCCAGTTTTCATCGAATACCTGGGGCTGCTACGTGATGGACGTCGACAGCCAGACGCTTTGCGCGTATCAATTTCTGCCCGGCGAAAAACAGCTTCGCCTGATCGCCGCACGGAACTTTCGATTCGACCGGCGGCTGGGTAATTTCAACACCGTGCCCGCGCCGTTGGACGTAAAAGACCTGGTCGACAAAGAACAACAGCCGAATCGCGTGAACGGGAACGAACCTGGGAACTAGAACCAGCGTCTAAAAATTAGAAGGTGGAAGCAAGATTTTTGTTTGCATCCGCCGCTCGGCATTCGACAATCAGCGACTCGCAAGGCACCCGAGAGAGTCAAACACCAAGGAGCAACACCGCCATGATGGCCAAGATGTTTTATACGTTGGATGAGACCAAAGTTGCGCTGAACAAGAACGAAGAAGAGATCAAGCAGCTCGCCCGCGAGGGCCGCTTGCGCGAGTTTCGCGACGGCCCGCGGCTGATGTTTAAGGCCGATCAAGTTGAGTCGCTTAAATCCGAGATTACCGGGGGCTCGCCGCGCGACCAGGTCGATCTATCGGCGGAAACCACCGGGCCGATCGGAATGGTGGACAGCAGGGGTGCCAGCGGCAGCGTGATCAGCTTGGCGGATACCGGCAGCCGCGCCGGCACGGGTCTTGGGCTTGGCTTTGCGCCGAAGGACGACACCGCCCTGGCCGCCGACATTTCCAGTGGCAGCCTCGGCGGGGTGCCTTCACCGGGCAAGCCCGGCAGCGGCAGCGGCCTTTCGGGCAGCGCGGCCGGACGCAGCGCGATCAACGTATTTTCACCCGACGAAGCAAGCGCCGACCCGATGGCGCAGACCAATATTCAATCGGCCATCACCGATCAGATCAACATCGAAGGCGTCGGCTCGGGCAGCGGCTTGCTCGACCTGACGCGCGAAAGCGACGATACCAGTCTCGGCGCCGAACTGCTGGATGAAATCTCACCCGGCGGCTCGAGCGGCAGCCGCAAGGGCATCACGGGCATCAGTGGAACCGGCATCGGCGCGACCGGTGCCGGTGGAACGGCGGTCGGTGGCAGCGCCGCCGGTGCGACAGGCATCTCGGCATCGGTCGGACGCGGCAGGGCGGTTAGTGGAACGCCCATTTACGTCGAAGCGCGCGACCCCAGTTCCGATTTCTTCGGCGGGATGTGCCTCGCCGCAGCCGTGTTCCTGCTTTGCACCGGCCTGGTTCTGGTATCGGCGGTGCTCGGGACTAAGCCCGAAGCGCTCGATGCCGTGCGCGTTCAACCGACGGTTTACACCGCCGGCGCGGGAATTGTCGTCGCACTCGTGCTCGGTTTCCTCGGTTTTCTGGTCGGTAAAATGCGATAACTTTCGCAATGATGTTTCGCAGCGATTTTCAACGATTTCGCGGCGGATGAACGATAAAGCCCGACGGCCACAAGGCTCGGGCTTGTTTTTTTATTGGCGCGTTTTGTTTGTCGTTTATGCAATAAACAATTCACACAAGAATTGAGTTGACGACACCCTATAAAAGTTCGCATTATGTTTGGTATGGAAGAGAATGAATTCTCATACCGCGACGCACTCGCCGATGGCTTGGCGCATCGGCGTGGCGCCGGGTTGAATCCCGGCAATCGATTTGAAACAGTCAGGCTCCATGTTCTTGGCGAGGAAATTGACCGCCAATGGATCGAACGACAAAGCGCCGACGGCTCGCCTCACCGCGTCGAGCGGCAGGTATTTATTGATCGCACGCAACGGATCATCAATCAGGTTGCCAGAACATCCGATGTGCCGTTCGATTGGACGCTCAACCCATATCGGGGTTGCGAGCACGGATGCATTTACTGTTTCGCCCGACCGTACCACGAGTATCTCGGCTTTAGTTGCGGTTTGGATTTTGAAACCAAGCTGATGGCCAAGCCCGATGCGCCAAGGCTGCTCAAGCAGGAACTCGCATCGCCGCGATGGAAACCCGAGCCGATTGTGATGTCGGCGATCACGGATATTTACCAGCCGATCGAACACAAAATGCGCATCGCCCGCGGGTGTCTGGAAGTGCTGGCCGATTGCGGGCATCCGGTCACGACGATGACCAAGAGCGCGATGGTGCTGCGCGATACTGATTTGTGGGCGCGCTTAGCCGAAATGAACGCCGGGCGGGTCACCATTACGCTGGTGACAATGGATGCCGACCTCGCGCAGAAACTGGAACCGCGTGCGTCGTCTCCGGCCGGGCGATTGCGGGTGATTCGCGAACTGACGGCGGCGGGCATACCGGTTTCGGTCAACATTGCGCCGATCATTCCGGGGCTGACCGATATCGAACTGCCGCGGATTCTCGAAGCGGTTTCGGAAGCGGGGGCTAAACAAGCAGCGTGGGTCATGCTGCGCCTGCCCTATCAGATCAAAGATTTATTTTTGGATTGGCTGCAGCGATCGGTGCATCCTGATCGGGCTAGAAAAGTTGAATCGCTCATTCGCCAAGCCTCCGGCGGAAAACTGTATCAGGCGTCATCCCCCGACCGCCGGCGCGGACGAGGCCCGCTGGCCGAACAGATCGCCCGGACATTCGACGTCTTTACAAGAAAGTACGGCCTGAACCGCGACATCCGCCCGCTTTCCACCGCGCATTTCCGCCGGCCGGAGACGGGCAGTCAGATGAGTCTTTTTGATGGGGAAACAACATGCGCTGGGTGACTGCAAACCATAAAAAACTTTTGATTCACGAAAAAGCTTTCGAGCTAACTCATCAGCCGGCGGGGTTTGAAGAATCGATCACCTCCGGTGCGGTGCATGAATTATTGTTTCAGCCGACTCAAGGAGACATTCTGCCGCTTTTCCCGGCGCTGGCGGCGGCTCGTGCGGCGGTGAGGAACAGTGTTGATGCTGTTTCTCAATCGCCGCGCAGATTGGCGTGGGTTGATTCTACCGGCACGTTCTATCCCCCGGCGGCGATGGGATGTGCAATTTCGCCCGAAAGATTGTGCATATTACGCCCAAAACCGGCGGATGTGGTTTGGGCGACGATCGAATCGTTGCGATGTCGAAGCATCGGAGCGGTGGTTGCATTAATGATGCAACCACTCACCCGCGTGCAGGTTCGCAGGCTGCAACTCGCGGCGGAAATGGGCGGCGGGGCGGCCGTGCTGATTCGGCCGAATCTGGCCGGCGCCGCGGCGCACATTTACGCCGCCGCCACACGGTGGCTCGTTACCCCGGCGCCGGGCGAGCGCACGATTCAACGCTGGCAACTTCAACTCGTTCACGGCCACGGAAGGCAAATCGGTCAATCCTTTATCCTGGAGAAAAACCGTGCCTCCGGCCAAACACATTTTGTGCATCTTCCTGCCTCACTGGTCGATCACCCGGCGATTCAGGCGGCATCCTGAATTCCGGGCCGGTGTCGTGGCGGTTATTCAGTCCGTCGGACAACGGCGGGTGGTTATTGATTGCTCGCCACAGGCACAGTTGCAAGGCATACGCTGCGGCATGAGCGCCGCCGAGGCTCGTGCGCTTTGCGCGAATCTTCACTGTATTGATGAAGACAGCGCCGGCGATCAACGCGCCCTGGACGCGCTGGGTCGATGGTTGATCCGTTTTACGCCTGTCGTCGCGCGAGGCTGGGATGACAACAACACCGATTCCATGCCCTCCGTTTTGTTTCTTGATCTCACCGGCAGCGAACGACTCTTCGGCGGAATCGATCGGTTGATTGATCGCGTAAAACTTTCGCTGGCGCGATTCGGCATTCTTACGCAGATGGCCGTCGCGCCTACACTTGGCGCGGCGTGGGCGTTAGCGTTTACCGGCGGGGTTCCGCTGGCGATCATCGATTCAGCTTTACTTTCAGCGACACTGGAAAAGTTACCTGTCGAATCGCTGCGGCTGGACGACGAGATCCTCCGCAATCTGCATCACCTGGGGCTTCACCGCGTGGGCGATGTATTGACCCTGCCCCGCGAGCAACTGCCGGCGCGGTTCGGACCTTCGCTCTTGAAACGCATCGACCAACTCACCGGCGTGCTGATCGAACCGCTGTCCAAGCTCGTAAACGATCCGCCGATTACCGCAAAAATGGAATTCGATGCACCGATCGAGTCGCTCGAAGACATCTGGCTGATTTTCGAAAAACTTCTAAGCTCTGTCGTTGCCGAATTGACCTGCCAAAACCACGGCGTGCGGCAACTGCGGCTGATCTTCAAACCCGATCGCGGCTGGGGATTGCCGACGATTACACGCACGATCGCGCTCTCACGGCCGCATCGCGATCGGGCCACGCTGCTTAACCTCATCCGCTGCGAAACCGAACGCGTGGATTGCGAACACGGTTTCGTGCGCTTCCAACTCGACGTTCCGCTGCACGAATCGATCGCCGAGGTCCAAACACAGTTGTTTGAGCAGAGGGCGGTTGAAGAAGAAATTGAACTCGATCGGTTACTGCAACGATTGCGCGCCCGGTTGGGCGAGACGGCGGTGATTCGACCGCAACTCATCGAGGCATACCTTCCCGAGCGCGCGTGGCGAGGGACGCAGGACGATTCGCAAGATAATGCAACGGCCGTTGCGAACGCAATATTGCCGCCACGACCACTGACATTATTCCCGATGCCGATTGAGATCCGCGTCGTCTGCGAACCGTCTGACGATCGCACCGGCGACCCGCGGCAGTTTACCTGGATGGGGAATGTGCATCGGTTGATGCATGCGGTGGGCCCGGAGCGAATCGCCGGCGAGTGGTGGCGCGGGCATCATCACACGCGCGATTATTACGATGCCGAAGACGAAGCCGGCCGGCGATTCTGGTTATTCCGCGTGCTGCACACGCGCGGCGATCACACGATCAGTGCGCGATGGTTCCTGCATGGCAGGTTTGACTAGGAATCGCCATGCCGGAGATTGAAAACCCCAAACTCTACGCCGGCACGGCGATCAAACGCCCGACAGAAGTCGTGCCGTCCGAACATGCTTACGCCGAACTGGACGTCACCACCAACTTCTCGTTTCTGCACGGCGCATCGCATCCGGATGAACTGGTTTATACCGCCGCCTTGCTCGGCTATTGCGCGATGGCCGTGACAGACATCAATACACTGGCCGGCGTGGTGCGGGCGTACGAGGCGGCGAAGACGATCAAAGGCTTTCAACTGATCGTCGGCGCAAGGCTCATGTTTACCGACGGCTCGCCCGACCTGCTCGTCTGGCCGAGCGATCGCGATGCGTATGCGCGGTTGTCGCGCCTTCTCACGCTCGGACGTCGGCGTGCGCCCAAGGGTGAATGCCATCTCACGCTCACCGATTTTCTTGACCACAGCGAAGGCATATTGGCCGCCATCACGCCGCAGTGGCCGTGGCAGCACGCAGCGGTCGGCGATGAGCTGCGCGAATGCCTCGGCGACAGGTTGTCGCTGGCGATCAACTTGTGTCACAACGACGATGATCAAAGTCGCTTGCTCGCTGCGATTGCAGTCAGCGAGCAAACGGATATTCCGCTTGTCGCGACAAATCACGTTCACTATCACGATATTTCTCGACGGCCGCTGCAGGACGTATTGACGTGTGTGCGCCACGGCTGCACGATTCAGGAGGCCGGATACAAACTGTTTTCCAACGCCGAGCGGCATCTTAAATCTCCCGAGCAAATGAAGCGGCTGTTTGCGCGCCATCCACGCGCGATCCATCGAGGATTGCAGATCGCGGCGCAATGCAGGTTCACGCTGGATGAACTCAAATATGATTATCCCACCGAAGTGGTTCCCCCGGGCATTTCTTCATCAAATTATCTGCGTGAACTCACTTATGCCGGCGCCTCGGCGCGATATCCGCACGGCGTTCCGGAGAAGGTAAACGACTTGCTCGAAAAAGAGCTGAAGTTTATCTGCCATTCGAAGTACGAGTCGTACTTTTTAACCGTTTACGATCTGGTGCATTACGCGCGATCCAAAGGCATTCTCTGTCAGGGCCGCGGGTCGGCGGCCAACTCGGCGGTGTGCTATTGCCTGGGCGTGACGGCGGTGGACCCGGACAAGTTCCAACTCGTCTTCGAACGGTTTGCCAGCAGCGAACGCAGCGAGCCACCGGATATCGATATCGATTTCGAACACGAACGCCGCGAAGAGGTCATCCAATACGTCTACCAGAAATACGGCCGCGACCGTGCGGGCATGACGGCATCGCTGATCACCTATCGCGGTCGCTCGGCGGTGCGCGATGTCGGCAAAGTGCTCGGCTTCAGCCAGGACATGCTCGATCAACTCGCCGGCAAGCTCGATTGGTGGCACCGCGGCACGCTCTCGCCTTCGCAATTGCGCGAAGCGGGAGTCGATCCGCAGGACCGCAGCATTCATCATCTCGTCGCCCTCACAACACAACTGCTCGGCTTCCCCCGGCACCTCAGCCAACACGTCGGGGGGATGGTGATTTCGCAGCGGCCGCTGTGCGACATCGTACCGATCGAAAACGCCGCGATGGAAGACCGGACTGTCATCGAATGGGATAAAGATGATTTGGATGCGCTGAAGATTTTTAAGGTCGATATCCTGGCGCTGGGCATGCTCACGTGCATCTCCAAGTCGCTGGCGATGATCAATACATATACAACAGGGCCGGCGCTGGAGATGCACACCATTCCATCAGAAGATCCGGACGTTTACACCATGGCCAGCGATGCCGACACGGTTGGCGTGTTTCAGATTGAAAGCCGCGCGCAAATGTCGATGCTGCCGCGGCTGCGGCCGGAGAAGTTTTATGACCTGGTGATTGAAGTGGCGATCGTCCGACCCGGTCCCATTCAGGGCGACATGGTTCATCCCTATCTCCAGCGCCGCGAAGCCCGGCGGGCCGATCCGAACTATAGCGTCGATTATCCCAAAGAAGAGTTGCGCGAAGTTCTAGAGAAAACGCTCGGCGTGCCATTGTTTCAGGAACAGGCCATGCGCCTGGCGATGGTCGCGGCAAAATTTACCGGCGAAGAAGCTGACGGCCTCCGCCGGGCCATGGCGGCGTGGAAGCGCGGCGGGGGGATTGTGGTGTTTCATGATAAATTTGTTTATGGCATGACCGGCCGTGGTTACGAGTTGGATTTTGCCGAGCGATGTTTCAAACAAATTTGCGGCTTCGGCGAGTATGGTTTTCCGGAAAGTCATGCAGCGTCATTCGCAAAGCTGGTCTACGTTTCTGCATGGCTGAAACGCTTTCATCCCGCCGCCTTCGCAGCGGCGCTGCTTAATAGCCAGCCGATGGGGTTCTACGCGCCCGCCCAGATTATCCGCGACGCCCGCGAGCACGGCGTGGAAGTTCGGCCCATCGACGTCAATGCCAGCGAATGGGATTGCACGCTCGAATGCGATGCCGCTTCTCCGCCGGTTTCATCCAGTCAAGACAAATCCACCTGGGGCATCGGCGGCCCGGCGGTGCGGCTTGGCTTTCGTGTGATCAAGGGCATGCGAGAAGAAGACGCCAACCGCATTGCCAAAACGCGCAGGCAGCAGGGGGCGTACGTTTCTATGTCACAAATTCAGCATGCCGCACAACTCGATATTTCCGCAATCAAACGACTTGCTACCGCCGACGCGCTGGCGTCGATTCATCTGAATCGCCGCCACGGAACCTGGGAGGCAATGGGATTATCAAAAGTAAGCATGCCGCTGTTTGATGAGGTGACCGCACAAATGCCGCATTCGGCGGCGGCGACGGCGCTGGCACCCATGCAAGCCAGAGAGGAAGTCATCGCCGATTACGCCACCACGGGCCTGTCGCTCAAGCAACATCCTGTTTTTTTCGCGCGAAGCGCCTTACATCGCTGCAAGGTCACGACGGCAGCGGAGATTCAGAATGCCGATCGTTTCCCCAATGGCCGCGCCGTCCGCGTGGCCGGGTTGGTGCTCGTCCGCCAGCGCCCCGGCACGGCGTCGGGCGTGGTTTTCATCACGCTGGAGGATGAAACCGGTATTGCGAATCTGATCATCTGGTCGAGCATCTACGAGCGCTACCGCCGTGCCGCCCGCCACGCGGTGCTGTTGCAGGCGACCGGAATCATCCAACGCGAAGGCCCGGTCATCCATGTCCTGGCCCGTCAACTCATCGACCGGACAACGCTGCTTGAGGGGTTGTCGCAGTCGTCAAGGGATTTCCATTGACGAACTGCAGAGGGTCGCGTCTGTGAATATTCCATTTACCGCATCTTTAAACGCTTCGACTCGCCACCATTTGCGCCGCGATAATTGCAGTTCTCACGTCGATACAAATAATGCCGCCGGTCGCGAACCAACCGCGGAAGACATTTGGCAGCAGCGATGTTGTACTTTGCGTACGGCAGCAACCTCAACGCGCGCGCCGTTGCCGAGTGGTGTCGTCATCACGGCAAACGGCTGCCGTCGCTGCGCAACGGAAAGCCGGCCATCTTCACCAACCACCGCCTGTGCTTTCCCCTTTACAGCGAAACGTGGGGCGGCGGCATCGCCGACATCATCTATGACCCGGGCAAGACCGTCAGCGGCGCGCTGTTTGAACTGACCGAGAATGAGCTGAAAGTGATCGACGAAAAAATCGGACGGCGACTCGATGCCAATGGCAAGGAAGTCGGAACCTATCGCCGGATTGAAATCAAGGTAAATCCATTGGGCAAAGGCGAACCCATCAAAGCGATGACGTATCAGGGAACGCTAATCGAAAAATATCACATCCCTCCCAGCCAGTTTTACATGGATTTACTGATTCAGGGCGCGTATGCGAACGGCTTATCGATGATGTGGATTTCGTACCTGCAAAGCTTCAGCACACAAACCCCGAAGCGCGCCCGTCCGCCGGGTTACGGCGACGCGGCGGCCAAGCTGTAGTGGGGTGGGTGGGGGTTGTAGGTTGGGGGTGGTGAGTTGGTCGGCGGCGCCGTCAAGGAATCAATTCACCAGACCCACAACACGCGACCTACAACCTACAACCAACACGCAAGTCGTGGTATCTTGGCGGGCAAGGAACTCATCCACATGCCAACCCCCAATCATCCCAAAGTGTACGACGGCGACGGCGACCAACTCATGGCCCGCGAATTGAGCGATATTGCCGATCGCGTCGTGCTCGTGCCCGGCCAGGCGCCATCGCGTAACCCCGAAGCCAAGCCCCGTATTCGTATCATGTGGGGCAATCATCTGCTCGAAGATGTCTTGGCGGGGCGATATCGGTCCATCATCTGTGCGGTGAACGGACAGGACAACTCGCGCGGCATCATCTCGCAACTGGCATCGATTCTGCCGACCAGCCAGTGGGATGAACGGTCGATCACCCAGAACGCGGCGCAATTCAGTTCAGGGCCGGATAAGGTCAAGGTGCTGAAATACGACCTGGACATTGTCGAGGTGCTGGCCATTCTGCGCCCGCCGAGCCGCCAGAATTTGACGCTGGTGGATTTGTCTAATGCGTTCGGAATCGTGTCAGAGATGATTGACCGCCGGCCAGGCCGGTTGCCGAGTGCATCGGTTAGCTTCCTTGACGCACGCGCCAACGCGCTGTTCGACCAGAATGGTGCGCAACCCAGCTTCGAATCAATTCTGCGCACGATGTACGATGCGGGGTATACGGGCGACGTTTACCCGCCAACGAGCATGTGGCGCGTCGCACCGATCAGCGTGTTCGCCCGCTACCCGTTCCCGCAAAGCCTGGACGTCATGCGCGGCGGGGGGTTCTGATTTGTTAGCCGCAGATGAACGCAGATGCACGCAGATCAACACAGTTAACTCATACCGGCCCATTCGAGCAAAATTGCAGTATCCTCAAATTTAGATGAGGGTTCTCTAACGGGTTGCGAAACGCAGAGATTGGGGCACCAGCAATCTTTCCTATCTGCGTTCATCTGCGTTCATCTGCGGCAAAAGTTTCCTGGCGATGATTTGCAGATGCCCCGCCTTGGCCGCGGCGGAGGGGTCTTTGGCCAGATCGGCTTCAATTTTTAACAAGCGATCGACCGCGCCGGGCGATTCGAGCAGTTTTCGGTTGGCGCGGACGTTGATGATCGGCTTCCCGCCGACGCTCACCACCTCGAAACCGGCGCGCTCGAACAGGTGCCGCAACGACGACGGCGTAAACGTCGTCAGCTCGAACTGCTCGCGCGGGTCGGCGGTCAGCCAGTTGGTGCGGCTGCTGCGGACGAACTGCTCCAGGGCGTCGAGGTTGCCGCGGTCGATAAAGTGATCCAGCGCCGCCAGCTTGTTGTCGGCCGTCGCGATCACGACGCCACCCGGCGCGGTGATGCGGGCGATTTCATTGGCGGCTTTCTGGGCGTCGCTACAGATTGAGAGCGGATCACCCATGGCAAGAAGCAGGGCAAACCCGCCGTCGGCCAGTTGGGGCATATCGCAAATGTCTGCGACGACCAGCGTGGCACGCTTGGCCTTTGCGCCCATTGCCTCAACCTTTTCGCGGGTTTTCTCGATCATGGCGCCGGATGAATCAAGGAAGGTGGTGGTGAATCCACTCTTGAGCAGCTTCAACCCCCACTTGCCGGTGCCACAGCCGAGGTCGGCACACTTGGCCGACAAATCGCGCGGCAAATTAGGCTTTACGGTTCGCCACGTGAGTTCGTCATGAAAATCCCAATAGGAATCTTCGTAGATGGTGTCATACTGTCGTGCCACACGGTCGTGGTAACGGCGGGAACGATCGTCAGAGCGGCTCATGGTGGGTGGATTATCCGCATCGCAGAATGGGCTTCAACCGTTGTTGATGGAACGCTCGCGTCGAGTATTCTTGTTTCATGCAAGGATGCACCGATGAGAATTCGCCCCGCGAAAGTGTTGACGCCCGAATTGCTACGCTCGAAAAAGACATGGCTTGCCTGCAAGCTCGGCTGGAGACGGTTGAACAGCAATTGTCGCAGTTTCCCATGGTTCGTCGGCAGCTTGAAATGAAGTCCGCCCGCGGCGGGGAGATAACAAGCCGCATCGCCCAGCGGCTGGCCAAATGCGAGGCGGCCATCGAGATTCTGGCCCAGACAGACGACCCGGAAATGGTTGACCACGCATGAGCCGTTTTTCGGATGCGCGGTCGCTTACACCTGCTTCGCCAAGTCTGCGAATGCTTCCCCGCGCTGTTCAAAGTTCGCAAATTGATCGTAGCTGGCCGTGCCGGTGCTGAGAAGGACGACATCGCCGCCTTCGGCCAGCGATTTTGCGGCGGCCACGGCGCTTGGTAAATCGCCGCATTCCCAGACGCGCGCCACGGGTGCGGACGCGCGCAGCATCTCGGCCAGCTTAGCGCCGATCGTGCCAATGGTGAGGATCGCCTTGCAGCCAGCGGCGAGTTCGCGGCACATGGCCGACCAATCGAGTTGCTTATCGTACCCGCCGACGATTTGAATCACCTTGCCCCTTGGAAACGACTGGCTCGCCGCTACGGCGGCTTCAGGGATGGTGGCGATCGAATCATTAACCCATGTTATGCCGGCCGACTCGTGAACCACCTGCATGCGGTGGGGCAGACCGGTGAAGCCTGCGATGCCCAGTTGTGCCGCTTCACGCGTTACGCCCAAGCACTGTGCCGCGGCAAACGCGGCTTGTGCATTGAGTTGGTTATGCCTTCCGCTGATGCGAAGCAGAAAAGGCGGTCTACCTTCGATGGCATACTTTACGATATTTGCCTGCGTATCGGCCGCGAACGACGCCGAGAGGGTGTTTTCTTCACTCAGCACGGCAAAGTCGTCTTTGGTCTGGAAGCGAACAAGATTGCGCTTCGCATCAATATACTTTTCCACGCCGCCGTGCCATTGAAGGTGATCGTTGGCGATCATGGTGACAACAGCGACATCGGGGCTCCACCGCATGGGCGTCAGGTGCTCAAGCATGTAACTCGATAGTTCGAGCACAACCACATCAGCCGCACACATGTTCGGCAACTCGCCCAGGAGCGACCCGCCTAAGTTTCCGCCGACAAACGTGCGGTACTTCTGTTCGAGCATTTTGCCGAGCAGGGCGGTGGTGGTGGATTTTCCCTTCGTGCCGGTGACCCCCACAAGGGTAGCCGGGCAGCGCTCGATAAACAGCCTGATTTCCAGCGTGACTGGCACACCGGCGTTTCGCGCAGCCGCCAGCATGGAATGGCTTGGGGGAATGGCCGGCGAAATCACGAGCAGGTCAGTATTGGTGAAATCTTGCTCATGGAGGGCACCGAGGTGGAAATCAATCGGCAAACCGGCCAGCTTGTCGATCGATTCTGCGAGACTATCCGCCGGGGCTTCGTCGGCTACAAGCACCTTGGCGCCGTGCTCAACAAGCCACCGCGAAACACCAATGCCTCCACCGAACCGGCCCAGTCCCAGCACGGTGACGCGCTTGCCGTGAAAATCGTCCATGACAATATGAATCGTATAGCGCGGCGTGAAATCTTCAAAGAACACTGTAAATTATCGAGTCCAGTCTTCGACTCGAAGGTTGGGGATGCGAGAAAAGTCAGGGGTGTTCTGTGTATTAACCCCCGCGCCGTTGCAGATTGCGATCGCTGCAATTTTCAGATCCATCGTGCCGACACCAAGACGTGGTGCGCGAAGCCGGCCAAATTCTGCTGCTGCCGCTTCGTCGAAGTCGAGAACTTCGCGCGTGCGATAAGCAACCAAAATTTTTTTGAGCTGCGCGTAGCCGCGCACCTCGCGACCGGCCTTCTTTTCCAAAGCCGCAATGCGTTTCTCAAGTTCAACGACGGACATGACTAATTCCTCTCCGATGATTGTACCAAACCTGCCGTTGAAGGCACCGTAAAGCTTGCTCTATAAGACGAAGATCATTCATACAAGAGACGCCCTTTGAAGGTCATCCCGCATTCCCTCTGCCGCCGCGCGGACGGCGGCGGGCCAGGGTTGGCCCGCGGACTTGGGGTACAGCACACTTCGGCTCGCCGACACGATCGCCCCTTGCCCGTTGACGAACGCGGCCTTGGTCATGGCGGCCGTCGCTCCTTGCGTGCCGTAACCGGGGAGAAGAAAAATCGATTTTGGCAGCCGTTGGCGGAGCGATTCCATCGTATGCCGCTGAGTGGCGCCGACGACGGCACCCAGGCTGCTCCATCCTGAAACACCGACAAGCTCCCGCGACGCCGCAAGCGGAGCGAGTTGGTCGGCCAGTATTTCGCTGACAGTTCGGCCGTCGGCGGCCTTCACGTCCTGTACGTCGGCCGAGCCGGGGTTGCTCGTGCGGACGAGTACAAAAAGGCCTTTGTCATGCTCGATGGCCGATTTGATGAACGGTTCGATCGCGTCCATGCCAAGGAAGGGGTTGATCGTGATCGCATCCGGTGTAGAAGTTGCTTCGCCATCGCGGGTGGGGGCGTCGCCCAAATGCGCGTCGGCATACGCGGCGCTGGTGCTGCCGATGTCGCCGCGTTTCACATCGCCAATGGTGAGCAGGCCCATCGCTTTGGCTTCACCGATGAGTGAGTAGTAAGCCTCCACGCCGTCCCACAGGTATTTTTCGAAATAAGCCGACTGAAACTTGACGATCGGCGCGATCGGCGCGACGGCCTCCAGCACTTTCATGGTGAATGTGTAAATGGCGTCAACGCACGCATCAATATCGTTCATGTTCGCGGGCCTGAGTTCCGGCGGAAACATGTCCAGCATCGGGTCGATACCGACGCAGATGGGGGAGCCTTTCGACTTGATGGCTTCTACGAGACGATCGCTGAACAGTTCGGGCATAGGAGCGTGTGGGTTGGAGATTGTGGGTTGTAAGTTGGAAGCATACTTTACTCGCTCACTAAAATGTTGTTGCTCAACCAACGCCCCGCCCTCAACATACAACCCTCTACCTGCAACAAACAAATCGCTCAATCGTTCCGATCAATCGCCGCAACGATCGCTTCGTGCACGCGTTTGGCCTCACTGCCGGTGGGACCGTTGATGAGGATGGAAAATGCGTACCAGTTATCTTTTTTTGTTCTGACAAAACCGCTCAAGCACCGCGCGTTGGACACATATCCTGTTTTGGCGAACACCCGACCTTTTAGGTCGCCGGCGAAGCGACCTTCCAGCGTGCCATCAACTCCGCCGACGGCCAACGAATCCATAAACATCGCCCGGTTCGGCCCAAAGAAGTCGGCGACGAGCACCGTGACGATAGCGTGCGGCGAAACACGGTTGACCTTGCTCAGCCCGCTTCCATCGTCGATCACCGCTTCGTTGTCGCCCACCCCCCGATCTTGCAGAAACTGCTTCACCGCGGCGGCGCCGGATTGCCAGGAGCCGTTGCGGCCGTCGCTCGGTGCGGCACCTAGGCGCTTCATGAGCGCCTCGGCATACAGGTTCATGCTGTCCTTATTCGCCCGGCGAATGACGACGTCGATCGGCGTTTCGTGCTGGGCGAGTAGTATCGCATCTTTCCAAGTGTGTGCGTCGCGTTGCCGAATGATCTGCCCCGCAACGGTAATGCCGGCTTTCTGCAGCGTTTCGGCAAACACCTTGCCGAAGTACAGCCCGGGGTCGTGAATGGTGACCGAAATCGGTTCATCATTCGACGCATTGGTCTCACCCTTCAGCACGATCTGGTTTGCGTCGGCGGCGCGGCTGAGCCAGATGGCGTTGCGCTGGCCATGCGTGCAGTTGTTGGCAATCGCTGCGTACGCCGTCGGTGGATCGATTCGGTATTGAACGACCAACCCGCGCTGGCCGGTGTGCAGGTAGAAATCCAGGCAGTTGGCGTTCAGATTCAGCCCGCCAACCTGCGCGACGTACCGCTTCTGTATCTGGTCCGTCGGCCAGTTGGGATGAACGAAATGATCGTCAAAGATGCTGTCGTCGATCACCAGGTCGCCGATGCGCGTAATCCCGCGTGATTTCAGCAGTTCGGCCCAATTCTCAAAAAGTGTGGTGGTGCCCCAGCCGTGCTTCTTGAGCATTTCTACGTCGCCGAGGGTTGGATCGCCGTCGCCGATGACGATGAGCTGATCATCGCGCATCACCAGCCGGGTGGTGAAACGAAACGCGCCTCCGAGCTGATGGAGCGCCGCCGACGTCGTCAACAGCTTCATGTTGCTCGCGGGGACCATCGGCACGTCGGCATTAGCGCGAAAGACCGCCATCGACTCCGCGGTGTTTGGGCCGAGTCGGACGACCTCTACACCCACCTGCCCCTTTGCGGCGGATTTGGCTAAAAGGGCTTGGCGAATGTCGGATGACAGATCGGCGTGAACGAACGTGGTGTGGTCCGTAAAGAGCAATGCAATTGCAAGAGCAATCTGGCGTCTCATCCTTGAAACCTCGCTTGCCGACAATCATCGGCACCACTGATGGTTTTTCAAGGCTCAACGCAGAACTGCCCACGAATTGACACGAAGCAAACACGTATAGGAGTAGGGCACCACTTTGGCAACGTCTTCAGTTGGTTCTCTGAAATCTACGACTGAACTTGAGCGATCGGTGAAATCCTGAGCCGGCGCTGGCGTGGCGACAATTCTATTCGTGTTAACTTCGTGCCGATTCGGGGGAACTGTTCAAGCCGATTCGCGCTGAACCAGCATCAGGTGAAACAGTTCGAGTCGCTGCACGACTTCCGTCATGTCGGCGGGGCGCTTAGCGGGATTCAGGCGGACGCATTCCATGACGAAGTTGCTAAGGCTCTCCGGCACCGCCGGGTTGCATGCCGCCGGCGGCTTGATCAGGTCGTCGGAAATGATGCTGTTTTCCTTCCGGCCGGCGGTGAAGAGTGTGGGCATCTTCTCTCTGGCCAGGCAGTAATACAGCGTCGCGCCGAGGTTGAACACGTCAGTCTGCGGGGTAACGGGTTTGCACTTCACCTGCTCCGGTGAAATGAAATCGGGTGTGCCTTGGATCCGCTCTTTGGCGGTATTGATCGGGCAGGCCTGGCCGAGATCGATCACCTTCACCTCGTTGCGCGTGTTATAAAGAATGTTGTTGGGCTTGAGGTCGCAGTGCACGTACCCGTGCGCGTGCATCGCCGTCAGCGCAGCGGCAGTCTGGCGGAAAATATCGATCAGCGCAGCCAGCGACCGTGGCTGCTCGTTTTCCAGCGGCTGGCCGTCGAAAAGTTCCATGATCAATGCGGCTTCGTAAACCTTGAAAAGCATCGACTTGTTCAACTTCAGATCAATCACGCGGCGAAGGTTGGGGTGCGCCACTTTGCGGCCGACTTCATGTTCGGCCTCGAGCTGTTCGACAAAACGAATATCTTTGTCAGTTTTGCGGATGACGTGCTTAAGCGCGTAAACCTGCCCGGTGCCGGGTGCGGTGACGGCATAAATCTGGCTGCCGGCACCTTCGCCGATGAAGCCGATCACTTCGTATCCGAACACCGTCGCGGGCACTGTCCGGCTAGCGCGCGCTTCTGGCGCTTCGGTTTCGGCAGCGAGGGAAGTTAAAGACAGACTGCTCATCAATTTTCCCCATCGGACAAACGAGCGGCGCGGCGCGCGGCTCCACTATGATATACGCTAAGTCCAGCCGAATATTGGAATGTCGCAGGGAATAAGTGGCTCGCACGTTGATCGCCATGGAAATCTGGGGAATTGGTCGGGACAGTGGCGCGCCGAGGCGTTGCCCGACAACGAGTTATGGGAGGGCTCGCAAACAGAAAAGGCCCGGAAACGGTAGTGTTCCCGAGCCCATCTTTTATTATGGGCGGCTTCTATTTCGTCCACATCCGCTCTTTGAACCCCTTGATTGCGGCAACCAGCTTCTGCTCGGCCGTGTCGGTGAGTTCCTTCTTTTCAGCCAGTTCCTTCCGCAAATCGGCGGCGGAGGCGTCGACGTGGGCGAGAAACTTCTCCTGAAACTCGGCGATCCGGTTGAGCGGAATGTCGTCAATATAGCCCTTGGTGGCGGCATAGATGACCATGACCTGCTGCTCGACCGACATCGGCCGGTACTGAGGCTGCTTAAGCAACTCGACGAGCCGGGCACCGCGATCGAGCTGCTTCTGGGTCGCGGGATCTAGTTCGGTGCCGAGCTGCGCAAACGCTTCCAGTTCGCGATAGGCAGCAAGGTCGAGCCGGAGCGAGCCGGCGATCTTCTTCATCATCTTCGTCTGCGCGTTGCCACCCACGCGGCTCACGCTGATGCCGACGTTAATGGCCGGCCGTACGCCCGCGAAGAATAATTCAGGCTCAAGGTAGATCTGGCCGTCGGTGATGCTGATGACGTTGGTGGGAATGTACGCCGATACGTCGCCGTCCTGCGTTTCGATGATCGGCAACGCGGTCATGCTTCCGCCGCCTTGTTCTTTGCCGAGCTTCACGGCGCGTTCCAGCAAACGGCTGTGGAGATAGAATACGTCGCCCGGATAAGCCTCGCGACCGGGTGGGCGACGCAGCAGCAGCGACAACTGACGATACGCGGCGGCCTGCTTGGATAAATCGTCGTACACACACAGCGTGTGCTCGCCCTTCCACATGAAGTATTCGGCCATGGCCGCGCCGGCGTAGGCGGCGATGTATTGCAGCGGGGCAGGGTCGGCGGCGCTGGCGATGATCACCGTGGTGTAATCCATCGCGCCGTGCTTCTTCAGTGTCTCAACGATCGAAGCGACGGTCGATTCCTTCTGGCCAATCGCGACGTAGAAACACTTAACGCCTTTGCCCTTTTGATTAATGATCGTGTCGATTGCGACGGCGGTTTTGCCGGTTTTGCGGTCGCCGATAATCAGCTCGCGCTGCCCGCGGCCGATGGGGATCATGCTGTCGACGGCCTTGATGCCGGTTTGCAGCGGTTCGTGCACGGGCTGCCGTTCGGCGATGCCGGGCGCGACGATGTCCATCTTGCGGGTTTCGCTCGAAGCAATCGCCGGCCCGCCGTCCAGCGGCTTTCCCAGCGGATTCACCACGCGGCCCAGCACGTTCGGGCCGACGGCCACTTCAAGCAGACGGCCGGTCGATTTGACGGTGTCGCCTTCTTTGATTCCCAGCGGGTTATCGAAAATAACCGCGCCGATGGCATCTTCTTCCAGGTTGAACACCTGCCCGATCGCGCCGTTCTGGAATTCCAGTAATTCGCCGGCCTGCGCATTGCGCAGACCGTACACGCGCGCGATGCCGTCGCCGACCTCGACGACCGTTCCGACTTCACTCACTTCGAGATGCTGTTCGAACGATTCGATTTCGCGCTTCAGAACGCTGGTGATTTCTGCGACATTCAATGCCATTGCTTACTCCGTGATAGTAGTTGCCGAGAGCCGGATTCCTGCTGCCTTAAGTTCGATTAAACGCACGCCTTTGCTGGCAACCGGCAACCAGCAAACGGCAACACTTACTTTTTTGATGCGAGCATTTTCTTTTTCAATGTTTCGAGCTGCTTTCGAATGCTCCCGTCAATCAATTGGTCTTTCACGCGGAAAATGATTCCGCCGATGATCGATTCGTCGACGTATTGGTGCACCACCGCGTCGCGCTTTAGCGCGGCGCTGATTTGCTTGCGCACCTGCTCAAGCTCGTCGCCGCTGAGTTTTTTCGCGACGGTGACATTGACTTCAACTTTACCAAGCTGCGCGTCGAGCATGTCGTCGTACGCATCGCACATCGGCCCGAGGCTGGCCATGCGACCCTTCTGCGACATGACCCCCATCGTGTTAAGCACCAGCGGATGCACGTGCCCGGCGAAGATTGATTTCAGGGCGCTCAGGCGTTTTCCATTGCCGATCGAAGGATCCTGCAGGAAGCGCCCGAAGGGTTTGTTTTCCAGCAGCACCTGACGAATATCCGTCAGTTCGGCGCCGATCCTTTCGGCCACGCTTGCGCTGTTGGCGAGTTCCAGCAGCGACTTGGCATAAGCTGTCGCGGTAAGGTTTGATTGGGTTGTCTGCGCCATGCGCGACCCTCTTCAATTTCTGGCTAAGGTTTGCAATTGTTCCAGACTCGACTGCACCATCGCGCGCTGGTCGTCCTGGTTCACATTTCGGCGGAGAATTTTTTCGGCAACGCTGGTCGCCAGCGTGGCGGCGTAATCGTGCATTTCCGAAAGCGCGCCTTGCTTGGCCGCTTCCAGCTCAGTTGTGGCGCGGGCTTTCATCTCTTCGATCTCGGTTTGCGCCTGCATTTTGAGCTGCGCGCCGATGAATTCGGCGTCCTTCTGCGCCGCGGCGAGGCGCTGGCGCACTTCGGTGTCGGCGTTGGCGATCTGCTTTTTGTAGTTCTCGAGCGATGCCTGCGCGTCGCGGTGGGCGGCATCGGCCGATTCGAGGTCGCGGCGGATGCGGTCTTCGCGGTCGTTTAATCCCTTGAGAATCGGCCCCCACGCTTTTGCCCGCAGGACGAAAAACACGATGAAGAACACCAGGATGGCCGCAATCGATTGCGCGATCGTTCCGGCGAACGGCGTGGGCTTGGCGGCGTGCGGCGCCGATGCATGATCGGCGGCGGCGTGCTCCAGCGCATCGGGCGCTGCAAGCGCAAGCGCGGGCAACATGAACATTGCGATAAGGACAAGACGATTCATCTTTGCAGCTCCGCGAAAGATCGATCGAAAGTGAAAGTTCGGTCCGGCTGAAAATGCCGGACCGAACTTTGCCTCTATTTGATAACAACCAGAATGGTCACCACCAGCGCAATCAGACAAACACCTTCAACAAAGGCGGCAGTCAGAAGCATGGCGGTGGTAATCTTTCCGGCGGCTTCGGGCTGGCGGGCGATGGCTTCAACGGCGCTTCCGCCGATGCGACCGATGCCCAGCCCAGCGCCGATAATGGCCAGCCCCGCGCCGATGCCGGCGCCGGCATAGCCCCAGCCGGCGATGGGGGCTTTTTGCAGCGTCACTTGATCGTCCAATGGCACCTGCGCCGAGGCCGTGCTCGTGCCGGCAAAACCCGTAAACAGAATCGCGCAAACGATTCCCAACAATACACTCTTGCTCATCGCAAGCTCCTATCCGAGTCAGTCGGCCGCCCGAGGACGCGACCATTTTGCTGCCTGCGGCACACCAGGTGCCCAGTCGCCGAATAGTTCGGACTGACCGACAGCCGACCGCCTCAATCGATCGACCTCTCGCAAGCCAACTCACCCTCCGACGCACACGCGCGGAGGTAAAATATCAATGATGCCCGCCCGCACCGTGCGCGCCAGCCACGTATCCGTCGTGTTTTTCCTCATGGCCATGATCGTCCTCGTGGTGGATGAGCTGGCCGAGAAAGATGCACGTTAGAAACGTAAAGACGAACGCCTGAATTACCGAGACGACAATCTCAAGAAAGTAAATGCCGATCATCGCCACGAACGGCAGAATCGACATGCCGTAGCCGAGCGGTCCTAAGCCATCAACCATCATTTTGATGAACATCAGCATGACCGCCACGACCACGTGGCCGCCAGTCATGTTGGCGAAAAGTCGCATGGCCAAAGCGAATGGCTTGACGAACGTTCCGATGATCTCGACGGGAATAAGAATCGGCCAGATGTATGCCGGCGCGCCGCCGGTCAGGTGTTTCAAGTAGCCGATGGGGCTTCGAACAATCGCGGTGACGTTGACCAGAAGAAATGCAATCAGCGCCAGCGCCGCCGTTACAAAAATCGATTGCGTTGCCGTTCCGCCGTAGCCGTGGCCGTGGTTGAGGCCCAGCAGCCCGCCGGTGAGGTCTTTGAAGGGAATCAGTCCAAAAATGTTGCAGATAAGGATGAACCAGAAAAACGTCCAGAGGATGGGCGTGAAGCGGTCGGTGTCCTTGCCCAACACCGGGCGAAATATGTCGTTGCGCAGGTATACGCAAATAGTTTCAACCAGATTGGCCCAGATGCCTTGCGTGCGAAAATCGGCCAGCGAGCGCTGGTTGCCGGTGCGAATGCGCGCCGCTGCCGCAGTCAGGCCGATGATGGCGACGACGCCGCTTACGATCAACATCAGCGTGACGTTGCTCAGCAGCCAAAAATTGTCATTAAGCTTGATGATCGGCTGATCGATCACGTGCTCAAGCGGGTTATCCGACGCCGCCAGCATCGAAGAGATTTGTAAAATCGAATCCATGAATTCTTCCGCCAATTGCGTTGCGGTTCCAGATCACCTTTAGACTAATAACCGCCGGATTAGTATCGTCATAGCCGTGGTTTCAATCGCCAGCAGCAACACGTAGTGTCCGGCGACGGTTAGCGCGCACAGCGCCGGCGACATTCCATACAGTTTGATCAGCACAATCACGCCGATCAGGCAAAGCAGCATTCGCACCAGCATGGCCGCCGTCCACGCCGCAACGATGTTGTGTGCACCGGCGGATAGCAGCGTGCGAAGCGGTACCAACCCCGCCAACATCGCTGCCAACGCCAACCCGATGCTTGCAACAACTTCATTTCGAGCGGCGCCCACATGGGTTGTCCACCTCGGCGCCAACGTCCATCCAACCACCGCCGCCGCCAGCGATGCCAGTACGAGCATTCCGCCGATGCGGATGAGCCACACTGCAAGCGTTGGCGGTTCGCTGAGCGGGTTATTCATTAGCGCTCACCGTTCTTCATCACGCGGCGGATAAGTCGCACCATCGCGCCGACCATGCCGAAAACCATCAATCCCAGCATGATCCACGGCTTGGTGTCGAACCGCGAATCAAGCCACAGACCCAACACAATCGCGACGACGATGATCCCACCAAACTCAATGCCCGACGTAGCCAGCCTTGCCGCCGAACTGGCCGGCTTACCCATGCCGTACTCCTCTCGGAGTCGGTTGACCTCTTTGGCATCGGGCCCGCCGGGCTTTTTTGAGTCTTCGGACATTCTTTAAAAAAAAGCCTCGACTTTCGACCGACATTGTGAAATTATGCACGAAGTCGTTGCCGCGTCAATATTCGTCTCCCGCCGCCAGTCACAGCGCGGCAGAAGGTAGTGGGAGTTGGCAGGATGGTCAAGAAACGTTGCGATTTCGGATTTCGAATTTCGGATTGATGGTGTGAAACGGCGGGTGTTCAATCCACAATCTGAAATCCGCAATCCGCAATCGACGCACGCCGGTCATCGCGTAGACTCGCGAAATGCCCCGAGACCGCCTGGTTCTGATCCTATGCCTGCTTTTCGTGACGGCGGCGTTCCTGCTGGGCGTCAATTGGGGACTGCCCAGCCGCAAGGTCGATCCATTTCTTTTCGGCGATCGCACGCCGTGGACTGGCGCGCAAATCATGCAGCTCATCGGCGATCGCGACGATGCGGCTTCCATCGGCGCCGACGTCGATCGCAATCCACTCACGTTGTCCACGCAACCCGTCCTGCTGAACGACACCGACCCCAAGCGCGCTGAAATCGTCCGCCGATACCGGCTTTATTCCTATCAGCCCGACGAAATGATCACCTTCATGGCACTGGCCGGCATGAAGCCGGGGCATTTGCGGCTTGACCCAAAGCTCTACCAATACGGCGGGCTGTGGATTTATCCCGTCGGCGCGATCCTCGGCGCGGGATCGGTCGTCGGTCTGATCGATCTGAAAACCGACCTCAGTTACTACCTCGATCACCCTGAAGCGTTTGCACGATTTTATATTGCCGCGCGTTTGTACTCTGCAATGTTCGGAATCGTCGGCGCTTGGGTGGTCTGGTGGATCGTGAAGCGCCTGACGGAATCCGCAGCCGCTTGCGCCTTCGCGGTAATTGCGTATTCGATGCTGCCCGCCGTCATCAACATGGCACACGAAGCCAAGCCGCATCTGCCCGGCGCGGTGCTGATGCTGTTGGCGGTAATCGCCGCAACAAAGTTCATTGAGACCGGATCAAAAAAGTGGTGGATCGCCGCCGGCGCTTTGTGCGGCGCATCGGTGGGGATGATCCTTTCGGCGGCGCCGATCTTTATCATTCTGCCGATCATGGTTCTGCTGCGTCCGATGAATTGGCGGGATCGCGTGATCACCTTGATTGCCGCCGGAGTGATTGGGGTTGATGTTTACGCCGCGACGAATCCGTATGTCGTCAAACACTTGGTCGCGTGGAACGCCGCCGAGAACCCGCTGCGATCGAATCTGGCCAACAGCGGGGCGATGTATTCGGCGGGGCTCTCCTTGCAATCGGTCGCCGATGCTTCGCGGTTGCTTGGTTATGCAGCGACGTGGCCGGTGATTGCGTTGGGGCTTCTCGGTGGCGTCGTTTTGTGTTTGAGGCCAAAGCCGCAAACGACGTTGCTTGATTCACCGCGGGAACCCTCACCCCGGCCCTCTTCCGGGGTACCGGGAGGGGGAGCCAGCGTTCTCCTATTTGCGCCATCCTTGATCATCCTTGCCCAGTTCACACTACTCGCGGCGGGGAAGCCTGGGGAGTACGCGCGGTTTGCCTTGTTTCCATCGATCGTCCTATTGATTTTCGCGGTCGCCGGTATTGCGCGAATCGTTCGACATCGTTTTACAGCGACGATGCTTCTAACCACCCTCGCAGTCGCGACGATAATTCATGGCATCTCCTACGACTGGCACTTTTTGCTAGATGCGAAAGAACGATCGACGCGAATGATCGTCGCGGAACGAATTGAATCGGCGCGGCGGCTGGGGGCGCGCTCGGTCGGCTTGCACGCCGAGCCTGCGCCGTACGCGGCGGCGCCGATGAACTTGTGGGATTGGGAAATCTGGTACTCGCCCAAGCGGCCGTCGCGCGGAAGCGTGGCCTGCGATGTTTGGATTGAGGCCGTCGACGAATACCCGATCGCCGCCTGGAGTGGGTCGGCGCTCCCCGCCGATGCGCCGATTCTTTTGCAGTGGATTCATCCAAAATTGCTGTCGACGCCGATCAGTTGGGCTGCAAAACCGTTCTCCGTTTCTGGTCGACACGCATTGTTTGACAAAAGCCCTGAGATTGACGGGCCGTCATGATTCTTCCGCTATAGCCACTTGGCGGCTGAAATTGATGCGACGCCGCACTATGATGCGTTCATGGACGGCGTCATCACCGCAATCGTGGCATTTCTTCTCGCATGCCTCATCTGGCCGCATTTGGTCAAAAACCGCTCGCAGTATTACGCCGCGTTTGCGTTTGTGTTGCTCACGCTGCTCATTCAAACGCTGGCGATCATGTTTTCAGGCACATCGGCAGGGCCGAAGCTGGCAGTGTTCGGCGGGGTGGTGACGGGCGTTTCGGTCATTATGGCGCTGGTGATGTGCGTCGCGTGCGCCGGCGGAATGACCGTGCGCGAGATTGGTAAAGAGGTAAAAGGCGCTTACGAGGTCATTCGACGCGGCGAAACTGAAAAAGAAGTGATTATCCCCCTCCGTGGCCAAAGGTCGGCGTCCACCTCCGCACCTACGATGGAAAAGCCCCCGCCGTCGCGCATTGAGTTGGAGGCCGATGGCACGGACAAACCCGCGACGTAACAGGTTGGCTGGTCGCTGCGGTTCGCAAAGTGCGGTCATCGTGCCCCCCTGACATTCCACACCGACGCTGTTGGCACGATTCGATTGATGCAATTACAATCCCGCCGCGCGGTTGCACCGTTGACGAAGCACTGGTTAGGAGCGTGAATGGAGTTGGGAACTTTACTCGCCGCCGTCGAGGTTGGCTCATATATCAGCATCTGGAAGGCGCTGGCGGCGCTGGTGGTGCTCCTGATCTGGGCGCGATTGCTCACATGGGCGGATAAGGACGCCGAACGCTCCCACCTGCCTCGGGTAGCGCTCAACACAGGAATGTTACTGGCGATGGTGCTGGGGACCATCCTGTTCTTCATGCTGCCCGGCTTCGGCGTCGCGTGGGCGGTATTAGTGGTGCTGGGCGCGATCAGCTTCGCCGTCTACCTCGCGTTGCGGAATCAGAAGGTGGGTCTGGCCGATTTGGGCGACGAACTCCAATCGTTTGTTTCCGCGCCGTTTGCCCGGTTCTCCAAAGACAAGAGTAAATTGGACGCCGGCCCAGGCGAAGTGGTGATGTTCAACCACAAAGGCGCGCCGGTGATGACGCCGGATGCCGAGTCGCCCGAGCTTCCCGGCTTCACCGCGCTGCAACGCCTGCTGGCCGGGCCGCTGAAAGCCGGGGCCGATCAGGTGGACTTAGTTGCCGCCGACAGCGCCACGCAGGTGCGCTATTTGGTCGATGGCATGCCGTATAACGGCACCCCCCTCGACCGCGCCTCCGGTGCCGCCGCGGTGACATTTGCCAAACAGCTTGCCAATCTGGACGTCGGGGACAAGCGCCGGCCCCAAACCGGCGCGATCAAAGCGCAGGTCGACGGCAATAAAAAGGAACTTCAAATTACCAGTGCCGGCAGCAAGGCCGGCGAGTCGTTGCGGATTGTGGTCGATCCGAAAAGCCGGCACGACTTCATGGTCGAAACGCTCGGCTACACGGAAGATCAACAGCAGGCGATCGACGCGCTGATTCGCGACCCCGGCGGCGTGGTGCTGCTTTCGTCGCCGAAGGGTCAGGGGCTGACCTCGCTGCTTTACGGCATGGTTCGAAGGCACGATGCGTTCCTCACCAATATCGCGACGGTGGAGAAGGAAAAACTTCTTGACCTCGAAGGCATCACTCAAAACGTCATCCCCACCCCGGCCGGTCCGGCGGAGGAACTTAAAACCGTCGACTGGGTCGTCAGCCAGCAACCCGACGTGCTCATGATCCCGCAGGTGGAAAACCCACGGTCGGCGGTCGCGCTGATCCAGCACTCTGCCAACGGGCGCCGGGCCTACGTGGGCGTTCGCGCGACCAGCGCATTCGACGCGATCAACCAGTGGCGTAAGGCCGTCGGCGATGACAAATCGGCCATGAAGCAATTGCGCTTTGTCATCAACGAACGCGTCGTCCGCCGACTTTGCAACGCCTGCAAAGTGAGTTATACGCCCGACCCTGAAACCTTGCGGAAGATGAACATGTCGCCCGAAAAGGTCGGCAAATTGTATCAGGCCCGCACGCAGCCGCTGCGCGACCAGCGCGGCAACCCGATCGTCTGCAACTTCTGCAATGACTTAAGGTTCAAAGGCCGCATCGGCGTGTTTGAAATGTTTTCAGTAGATGACGAAGTGCGCCAGGTCATCCTGGCCGGCGGGAGCGGGTCGCAGTTGAAGAATCTGTTCCGCAAGCAAAAGGCGAGATACTTACAGGAGCAGGCGTTGCTGCTGGTGGAGCAAGGCGAAACCAGCGTGCAGGAAGTGCTGCGGGTGCTGCGCATCGGCGACGACAAACCCGCCGCCGCCAAGAGCGCGTCGTAACTGAGGATGACCTAGCCGCGGTTTGAATCGCCGCGGCGTGACGTTACCGGAATTGCCATGATCTTATCCGTTCTTATTATCCTGCTGGCCGGTGTGATTGCGTACTTCCATTACATCCAGGGATTTTTCAGCGCCACCATCTCGACTATATGCGCTGTATTCGCGGCGCTGCTGGCGTTCGGCTACCACGAGACGGTCGTCGAATCATTCCTGGGCGGCATGGCGGCAGATTACGCGCATGGAATGGCCCTGGTTGTTCTCTTCGCTGTTATCTATACCGGGTCGCGCTTGTTGTTCGACGGCTTCATTCCGGGCAACATTCGCCTGCCGCTGTACCTCGATCGTGTCGGGGCGGCGGTCATGGGAATTATCAGCGCTTTGTTTGCCACGGGCGTGTTTGCCGTCGCGGCCCAGTTGCTGCCGTTCGGGCCGTCGGTCGCGGGCTATGCGCGGTTCCCGATCGACTCCTCACGTGAGGTGGTGGTGAATTTCCCCGGCCAAAAGGGCGCGGACAAGCGCGCCCACGGCGAACTGATTGATGAAACGTTCGAAGACAGCAAAAAGAAGTCACTGGTCATCCCCGTCGACGACATGCTGGTGAACTTTGCCGACAAGCTCAGCAGCCGCGGCTCGCTGGCGGGCGCTCGACCGTTGAACAGCGTTCACCCGGATTATCTCACCGAACTGTTCGGCCAGCGGCTGGGCATTCAAGTGGGTGCCAAACGCGTCGCCTACAACGCCGGCGGGGCCAACCAGGTTTCGCTGGCCGGCCTGTATCGCATTCGGGAGGCCGCGCAAATTCAGGGTGAGAGTGAGCAGATCAAGGATCGCACCCTCAAGCCGACGATCAGCGTTTCGGGCGATAACGATATGCTGCTGATCGTCCGCACGAAGATCGACCCCAACTCCGCCGGCGACAATCGCGATAAGCGGTTTCGCTTCAGCCTCGGTTCGGTGCGGCTGATGTCCGGCGGAAGTAACTGGTATCCGATCGGCACGCTGGAAGATTCGGGCATCGTGTTCTCCACCCGCCTGGATGATTTCCTGATCATGCCGCCGGAAAAGGAAATGGTTGATCTGGTTTTCCGCGTCGAGCCGAATGCCGTACTTCGCGATCCGGCGGCGCTGAAGTCGGGCCAGCCGCAGTTAAAGCCGGGGTCGTTCGTTGAAGTGAAGCGCATGGGCCGATTGGATGTGAGCGAGCAGCCCATCGCCGGCCCGCCGCCGCGTAATGCGAAGGTTGGGCTGCAGTGGAAGAAGGTTGTGCTGGATAAGAAGCCCGGCTCGATTAACGTCGATGCCGACGACGCGCCACTGGAAGTCACCCGCGCCGCCGTGAATGATTTGCTGTTCACCGGCATTAACGTCGGCCGCGGCGATGCCGAGGCGCAGGTGGATATCACCGGCGGCAAGGTGACTGTTTCTGACCGCAAGCTCAAAGCCTTCAATATTGACGGCACGGTAAGCGTTCAGCGCCTGGCCGGAACTCCCGAATATTCGCTAAAACAGCTCTTCACGCCCGCCGGCAAAAAAATCGTGCAGATCACCGCCGCCCCAAAAGGCGATGCATGGAAATGGGCTGACGTTGCCAAATACGAACTGGAAGATTCCGCCGGCGGCAAGCACAAGCCGATTGGCGCGTTTGCCAAGGTGGTGGTCGGCACCAGCAACCACTTTTTAGGCGCGTTCGACGCTGATAAGGGCGTAACCGATATTCCTCAAATCGACGGTCGTCCGCTCGATATCTACCTCGCATTTGCAGTTCCGCCGGGCGTGCAAGTTACGGGGCTGAAGTTCAATGGGAAATTGATCGGCAGCTTGAACACGGAAGTGAAATAAGGAAAAACGATTGACGATTAACCAATGAACCCGTGATCCCAACGTTAATCTTCAATCGTCAATCGTTACTCCGTCGAACTGCGCTAAAGATTTCGACGCCCAATGCCAGGTAGACCGGCAAATACTCCGCCAGCGCCCACCCTGCGGGCAGTCGCCAGACTGGTTCACGTAATAGTTGATACGACAACACGCTGGTGGCCGCCCACACCAGCATCGTCCAGCCGCGCGAACGTTGGAGCAGCGGGACGACCGCCAATCCCCACAGCAGATACCACGGATAAACCACCGGCGCGAGAAGAAGCGGAACGAGCAAGAGCCAGTACGCCGCATCCGCCACCGGCAGCTTTTTTCGCAGCGACAGGTATAGCGTCGCGACAAACCCCAGTGCGCCGATGAGCCGCGCGGTCTGCTTGGCGGTCTCAAGGCTCCCACCGTCGCCGCCGCGGAACGGGGCGGTGATGAGTTCGTAAACCGATCCGTTCGCCTCCCACGAAGCAGAGTAAACCTGAACCGTTTCATACCACCCGCGGAAGTTGGCAGGCGAAAAGAGCAGCGGGGCGTAGACGATCGCAATGGCTACGCAGAATACGATGATTGCCGCACTCCCCCTCCTGGTACTCCGGGAGGGGGCAAGGCTGTCTCTTATACACATCTCCGAGCCCACGAGACTAAGGCGAATCTCGTATGCCGTCTTCTGCTTGAA
>ENA-ORBV01003441-ORBV01003441.1-microbial-mat-metagenome-genome-assembly--contig:-NODE-3441-length-31631-cov-6.253692_pt1 | contig 31631 bp, 27 predicted proteins | sample MGYA00237777_ERZ505514 | MGnify/ENA primary metagenome ERZ505514 (study PRJEB26160, sample SAMN06269048) | microbial mat metagenome | isolation source: Oligotrophic lake microbial mat | place... | reverse complement strand
GGGCGCACGGCCATCAGAATCGGGGAGAGGTGCGAGGCGCGAGGCGGGAGGCGGGAGGCGTGAGGCGGGAGGCGTAAGGGGCGGACGGGTGGAGAGGTGGAGCGACTTGACCTCAAGGCGCTGGTTTTGAGGGAGGGCGACGGTCAAGCGCGTTGGGTCAACGCGCTCCGCCTCGATCAAAAAAGCCCGCGATGGGCCCGGGGTTTTTGAGGAAGAGTCGCGGGCGGAGGCGATGGCAGATGCGCGCAGCGACATGAAGCCGGCGGGGGCGCGTGTGAGGACAGAGCGAAGGCCCCGAGGAAAGCGAGGAGGCGGCGGGATAACATGGGCGTAACGATGCGTGGTCGGGCGGGATGCGGGATAACGAGACACAAAAAAGGCGGCGGGGAAGTTCCCGCCGCCTCGTGGCTGGACCAAGGTTAACCCGGATTAGAATTTGTAGGTGAAGTTCAGCTTCCCTTGGACGGGCTGACCTTTGGTGATGATGGTATTGGAGGCGAAGATCGGGTCGGAACCGTTGAAATAGTCTTCGCTGGTGATGTTGGTGAGCTCGAGGAGCACTTGAATCCGACCGCGGGTGTAGGAAACATTTCCGCCCCAGATGACCGTGGAGGGAAGGCTGAGCGTGCGCTCGTAGTTGTGGTAGTAGCTGCCGCGGATACGGGGGCCGCCGGCGATCTCGAAGCCGTTGCCGAGATCGTAGCTGGCGTAGAGATTGGCCGAACCCTGGGGCGAACCGGCGAAGAGGCCGTCCGGGTTGTTCTTCGCGATCAGGCCGGTGGCGTCGCCAAAGTCGACATAAAGACCGCCCGCGACCAACGGCAGGTAGTAGTCCTGTGTCGCGCCGAAGCGGAAGCCGGGGCGGGTGATGAGCTGGGTTTCCTTCACGCCGAAGTTGGCGATGAACGAGAGGCTCTTGGTGGCCATCCAGGTGGCTTCGAACTCGACGCCTTGGGAACGGAGACCGTCTTGGGCGTTGGTGAAGTTATTGAAGCGACGGCGGGTCGAATCGTAGACGGAGAGCGAGGCGAAGAGGGTGTTGTCGAGCAGAGAGGCCTTGACGCCGCCCTCGACCAGACCGGTTTCGCCGAAGTTGGCCTCGGAGGAGATGTTGCCGCCTTGCGAGGGATTGAGCGCGGTGCCGTAGAGGCCGGAGGCGTAAAGGGAGAGGTTCGGCGAGATCTTGAAGACCGGATTTACACTGGCCATGTAGTAATTCTTGCCGCCCTTGGCGACCTGTTGGCCGCGGCGGGCGTTACGCTCGTGCTCACCGGGGATCGTGTTCTTGAAACTGGCACCCTCGACGCGAAGGGAGAAGTAGGTGCTGAAGGCTTCGGAGAACTTGAGTTCGCCGACGGTGAAGGCGGCCAGTTGGTAAAGGTCGGTGCTGGCGCTTTGGGCCCAGAGATTGCGGGTATCGCCAAAGGCCGGACGCTGAGGGCCGGTGAGGACGACGGAGTTGGCGGAAATCTGGCTCTTGCTGATGTCGCGACGTGAGAAGGGCTCCGCGGCGAAGTCCTGGAGCTGCTTGGCCCAGCTGTAACGAATCGAACCGCCGGAGGTCAGACTGGCGAGAATACCGGTGAACTTCTGTTCGGCGCTCACCTTGTTTTCGAGAATGAACTGGTCCATGTTGAACGCGTAGCCGTAGGACGAGACCTTCTCCGTCTTGATCCAGTCGATGATGAACTGGTTCTTTAACGTGAGCGACGACGAGCGGACGTTCACGAGGTCGGCGAAGTAGAGGAAATTCTGCGAGTTCGCGAAGTCGCCCGGATCGGCGAGCACTTGGTCGCCGTTAATCTTGGTCGTGAGGGCTCTGCCGCCGGCGTTGAAGAAGGCCGACGTGTAAGCGCCCGTGGTCGGATTTAGCAGCGCCTGCAAGGCGGGCGAGAGCGTGGCCACGTAACTGGCGGGCGGGACGATGGCGCCGCCGCTGTTGTTAAACTGGGCGCCGCCGATCGTCGCCGCGCTGCCGCCGAAGCCGATGAACGGAACCGCGCCGGGGAGAACGAAACCGCCGGCCGCAGCGCTGGTCTGGTTGGCGATCTCACCGACGATGTAGTTGCCGTTGTTGAGCAGGTCCTGGGTGACGCGGTTCCAGCCGGCGTTCTCGTTGGACTTGTAGTTGTAGTATTCCGCACCGGTGAAGAGGGAGATGTCCGGGCTGATCCGGGCCTTCAGGGCGCCATAGAGGGAATTGTAGTCGTTCTTGACGTTCTTGTAGTAGGAGCCGGCGTTCTGGCTCGTCAGCGAGATCCGGTAAGCCATGGGTTTTCCGAAGGCGAGGAGCGGGCCGCCGACATCGACCTGGGTGTTGAAATAGTCGTAGGAGCCGACCGTGGTGCGGAGCGAACCGCGGAATTTGTCGAAGTAGGGCGACTTGGGCAGGAAGTTGATGTAACCGCCGCCTTGGGTGGGGCCGTAATTGCCGGGGGCGGGACCGCGAACGATGTCCATCCCGTCGAGCGAGCCGAAGGAGGTGGGCATTTCGTTACGCTGGAAGGCGCGTTGCATGCCGTTGAAGAAGGTGCCGGCGAAATCGCCGCGGATGAACGGGGTGCCGGGGACGCCGTAGTAGTTCGGGCGTTCGCCGCCGGGTATGACGCGGGCGACATCGTCGAAACTGCGGACGCCCAATTTCTGCATCAACTCGGGCGTGAGCACGGTGACGGAGCGCGGAATATCGAGGAGGGATTTGGCCGAGCCGAAGACGGAGTCGCTTGGGCGCGAGGTGGGCATCAGGCCGCCTTGGGCGGCGAGGGCCGACTCGGAAATGATGAATTTCTCGAGTTCGGTGATCGGGCCGGCGGCCACGGTCGGTGTAGGGGCTGACTGGGCGAACAACGGGGCGGTAAGGCCGCCGACGAGTGCCAGGAAGAGGCCGGAGTATTTATGTATCTGGTGTTTTTTATTCATGGTTGGGCGGGTAGGTTTAGCAGGCGATGTGCCACCGGAGGCGGTAAGCGGATTGGATTTCAATTATTCCGGTGGAAAAAGGGCAGGTGGTTTGGGCGGTCGGGCAGGAATCCGGGCGCACGATATTCCCGAGGCCAGCAAGGTCGCCGGCCAAGCAGTCAGGCATGGGCGAAACGCGGAAAACCGATACCAAAGGCAGGCGATGTTTTGACTGTAGGCCCGACCGCCGGTCGGGCTTTGCTCCGAGGTAAAAACCGACCACCGGTCGGTTCTATAGGGAAGCCAATGAACGAACCATTTCCAGCGGTCGGTATGATCGAAAATCGCAGGATGGCCGGCGGAGCGGAAGGCGAGGGACGAAGCTTACTCGACCTTCGCTTGGAGAGCCGGCGGGAGAAAATCGAAGCGCACGATCCTTTCCAAGGGAAGCGGGGCAGGTATGATTTTTAGCTGCACGAGTATCTCCATCTGTTCCTGAAGACGCTGGCGTTTGAGGAGGCCGGTGGCCTCTCCGGCGGCGGGATCGCCGGCGACGAGGCGATACTCGGCCATAGTTTTGATGGTGTAGGCCATGAATTCGGTCGTCATCTGGTCGTTGCGGGCGGAGATGAGTTTCTTGGCCGGAGTCGGATCGCCGCTCATGAAATCATCCCACCCGCGGATGGAGGCGGCGACGAAGGCGCGGACGGCCTCGGGATTTTCACGGACGAATTTCTGGGTGGCGAAATAGACGCGGTAGGGTTTGAAGCCGGAATCGTCGAGGAGGAGCGTGCGGGGTTTGGCACCGTTTTTGATGACGAAGTAGGGTTCGTTGGTGATGAAGCACTGCTGGATGAAGTTCTTGTTCCCCATGAACTGGGCCAGGCCGTAGTTGAGCGGGACGAGACCGAAATCGATTTTGTATTTCGCCTTGAGGAAGGTGATCCAAGTCGCGCCGGGCACGGCCATGATGGACTTGCCGTTCAGGTCGGCGAAAGTCTTCACCGGGCTCTCGTCGTGCAGAAGGAGCGCCTGCGGGTCGTGTTGCATGAGGGCGCCCACGATCACGAAGGGCAGGCCGGTGTTGACGTCGACAATCACCTGGTCGCTCCGGCCCATGGCGATGTCGGCGTTGCCGCTGACCATCTTCTGCTGCACGGTCGGGCCGGGTCCTCCGCCGATGATCTCCACGTCGATACCGGCCTCGGCGTAGTAGCCCTTGGCGAGGGCCTGATAGTTGCCGCCGTGCTCGGCCTGGGGATACCAGTCGGTGAGGAAGCGGACCTTGGTCGGGGCGGGCGCGCCGGTCTTGGCGTCGATGGCGGGCGTGGGAGCGGAGGGTTTGCCGCAGCCGGCGAAGAGGGCGAGGGCGATGAAGGGGCAGAGGCGGGCGAGGAGGCGCATGATAATAATGAGGGGATGAAGGCGGGATTTTTTGAACGCGAATGGACGCGAATGGACGCGAATTTTCGGATGAAGGCCAGAAGGTCCGAGGTCGGAGCTTTCGCAATCTTTTCGCCGGGCCGATCAGGAATCGGACTTGCTGTAGGAATCGTGCCAGTGGTGGAGCGCCCACCAACTGGCGGAGACGACGCCGGCGACGAAGATGAAGCCGAGCGCACAACTGGCGGCGGCGGTGGCGAAGAGCGCGCCCATCTTGAACTGCGAACTGAAGACGATGGTGAGGTAGCCGAGTCCGCCGCCACCGCCGGCGGAACTGCCCGCGTAGAAGTCGCCCACGATCGCGCCGATGGGGGCGAGGGTGCCGGCGATGCGGAGACCGGTGAAAAAGTAGGGGAGGGCGGCGGGCACGCGCAGGAGGAGGATTTCCTGGCGCTTGGAAGCTTTGCACATCCGGAAAAAGTCCACGAGGTTGCGGTCGGTGGAGATCAGGCCTTGCGTGGTGTTCACCACCATCGGGAAGAAGCAGATGAGAAAGGTTATGATGATGACGCTGTTCAGGCCGGGGCCGACCCAGAGGATCAGAATCGGCGCGAGGACGACGATCGGCGTCATCTGCAGGATCATCAGGTAGGGGTAAAAACCCGTCCGCACGCGGGGCGAGAGGGAGAGGATGAGGGCGAGCACGAAGCTCAGGGTAACGGCGAAGACAAAGCCGAGGCTGGCGCCGAGAGCGCTGTTGCGGACGGCCTGCCAGATCGCGGGGGCGTTGTCGCCGAAGGCGACGACCACCTCGTGGGGTTGGGGCAGCAGAAAGCGTTGCTCGGCGTCGAGGGCAAGGCGCACGGCATACCAGCCGCCGATAAGGCCCAGGCCGGAGAGCACCGGAAGAACGCGGTCGAAGGTTATCTTCATGCGGTGGCGGCGGCCGGTGCCTGATCGCGCAAGCGCTCGACGGAGCGGAGCAGCTTGGACACGTGGGCCACGAGTTTTTGGTATTCCCTCGACTGGCGGGTTTCCTCGGTGCGCGGATAGGGGAGATCGACGCGGACCTCCTCGTGGAGCCGGCCGGGGTTGGCGGAGAGGACCATGATTCTATTGGAGAGAAAGACCGCCTCGGCGACCGAGTGGGTGACGAAGAAGGCGGTCCATTCCTGCTGTTGGCGGATGGCGAGCAACTCCTCGTTGAGGTGGTCCCGGGTCATTTCGTCGAGAGCGCCGAAGGGCTCGTCGAGGAGCAGAATGCGCGGCGAGAGGCTGAGGGCGCGGGCGATGGAGACGCGCATCTTCTGCCCGCCGGAGAGTTGTCGCGGGTAGTAGGCGGCGCGCTCGGCGAGGCCGACCATGGCGAGGGATTTTGCGATCAGCTCGTCGCGTTTTTGAACTTTGCTCCCGCGCAGGCGCAGGGGCATCGCGACGTTTTGCTCGACGGTGAGCCACGGGAGCAGGGTGGGCTCCTGAAAGACGAAAAACATTTCTTCCATCGCCTCCGAGGGGGCGACGCCCTCGACGACGATCTCGCCGCCGGAAATCGGGCTGAGGGCGGAGATGAGCTTGAGGATCGTGGACTTGCCGCAGCCGCTCGGGCCGATGAGCGAAATGAAGTCGCCCCGATCGGCCTCGAAACTGATGTCGTCGAGAATCAGCGGGCCGGCGCCGTAGCGTTTCGCAACATGCTTGAACGAGACAACCGGGGGTTGGGTGGCCATAGCGCTTCAGGCAGCCGCCGGGGCAAACGGGTTTTTCGGATAGGTCTGCATTTTGCCGGGATTTAACAGGGCGTGGGGGTCGAGATCGTCCTTGAGCGCGCGTTTTTGCACGATGTTGGGGTGGCGGCCGCCGCCCTCGAGGAAATAGGTGTGCGGGTTGGCGACGAAGACGCCGATTTCGGCGCAGTAGTCGATCAGTTCCTGCAAGCGCGCCTCGGATTTGAAATACACGAGGGGAATCCCGCCGACGCCGACATTATCCCCGGCCTGGATGCCGGTGTCTTCGCGGGTCATTTTGGGATTACCGGCGAGCCACTCGAGATGGAGCAGGACCTCGCCGGGAAACTTTTTCTCGATGAGGGCGAACTGTTCGCGAAAATTTTTCCCGAAGCCGGTCTGGAGGTAGGTGAGGCTCGGGTCGCTCTTCATCGCCCAAAGCGTGGTGTGGTTCCACGTGTAGTCGGTGATGAACGGCGGCTTGGGCGGATCGGAGAGCGGCACGCGGTAGACACAGGCGAGACCGGCGGCGGTCGCCGAGGCCACGACCGCATCGGCCTGATGCCGGGCGACGAGCAGAAACGTGACGTGCTCGTCGGGACGGAAATATTTGGCGAGCGGCTTGAAGAAGGTGGGCGTGGGCCACTGGAACTGGGTCGCGAGGCGCTTGGCCCAAGTGTTGTTCTTCGCGGCATCGTCGCTCCAGGTCAGGAGCCGGTCCCAGTCGGGCGAACTGATGATGAGCTGGTCGTAATCCACCTTCGGTGCGAGCCGCATCTCGATTTCGACCATGATCCCGGTCGTGCCGTAAGTGTGCAGGGCGGTGGCGCAGGCGGCTTCCTCCAGACGGAGAAACCGCGGTTGTTCCTCGCAGGAGAGGAGGGTGACGGACTTGACGTTGCCCGGGGCATTGATGCCGCCCCAGGTGATCGAGCCGATGCCGCCGGAGCCGCCGCAGAAAAAGCCGGCCATGGAACTCTTCATCCACGTCGAGGGCATGCAGCGCAGTTCCCAGCCGGCCAGGCGCGCCGCGGTTTCGATGGTGCCGAGGCGCGCACCGGGTTCGCAGCGCACGACGCCGTCGGCGGTGATCTCGTGGATTTTGTCGAGCCGGGCGAGATCGAGGACGATGCCGCCGTAAAGCGGGACGCATTGGCCGTAGTTGCCGGTGCCGGCGCCGCGGATGACGACGGGGACCTTGGCCCGGGCGCAGGCGGCGACGATCAACCGCAGTTCATCGAGGGAGCCCGGGCGCGCGACGGCTTCGGCGCGCATGGCATCGAGCTGGCGCTTGAGGACGGGCGAATACCAGTAAAAATCCTTGGAGAGCGTTTCCAGCGACTCTCCGGTCGTGATGACATGGCCGGGACCGACCAAATTCTGGATTTCGGAAAGCAAGGCGGGGGAAACGAGCGGCATTAATTAGCGGTAGCAGGAATTCTGCCACGGTCACCAGCCGGGACTTGTCTGGAAGAATGAAATTGCTCTCCCCGACATGAACGGACGGCTCCGGTGGCGCGCCGGCGTGACGGATGAGAGGCCGGCGACTTGACGACTGCGGGCCTTCCGTTCCTTCCTTCGCAACTTCCCGAATTTTCCATGCTCTTTCTTCGCAACGCCCGCATCCCGGTTTCACTCTCGTCCCTGACGACTCAAGTCGACGCCGTCGATCCCGCCGTGACCTGCGATATCGCGATCGAAGGCAACCGGATCGCGGGCGTGACGGTCGCCGGCAGTCTCCAGCCGCCGGACGCCGCCTTTGTGCGGGATCTCAAGGGCTCACTGGTTTTCCCGGGCCTGATCGACGCCCACGTCCACCTCGACAAGGCCCACACGTGGGAGCGGGCGCCGAACCGCGACGCGACCTTTTGGGGCGCGATCACCGCGCTTGGCGCCGATGTGAAAAACTGGAGCGCCGCCGATCTCGAGCGCCGGGCCGAGTATGCGCTGCGCTGCGCCTACGCGCACGGCACGAGCGTGGTCCGCACCCATATCGACTCGGGCGGCGCCCAGGCGGAAATCAGCCACGGCGTCATGGCGATGCTCCGCGCGCGTTGGGCGGGCCGGATCGAACTTCAGACCGTGCCCCTTTGCGGCATCGCGGATTTTAGCGCGCCGCAGGGTGCCAAGATCGTCGAGCTGGCGCAGCGCACCGGCGCGCGCGCGCTGGGCGGATTTGCGATGACTTCGCCCGAGTTGCCCGCGCAGTTCGATCGTCAGCTCGCGGTCGCGCGCGAGTGCGGGATGGGGCTCGATCTCCATGTGGATGAGAACGGCAACCCGGCCTCGGAAATCCTGCGGATGATCGCCGAGGCGGTGCTGCGCACGGAGTTTCCGCACCCCGTCGTCTGCGGGCACTGTTGCAGCCTCGCCGTGCAGGCCCCGGAACGCCAGCGCGAGACCATCGCGCTCGTGAAGGCGGCCGGCCTCAAGATCATCTCCCTGCCGATGTGTAATCTCTATCTGCAAGATCGCCGTGCGGCCGGTGCGTTTCCCCGCAGCCCCTCGTGGCGCGGACTCACGCCGGTGCAGGACCTCCTCGACGCCGGCGTGCCCGTCGCCTGCGCCAGCGACAACGTCCGCGACGCTTTTTTCGCCTACGGGGATTTCGATCTCTTCGAGGTCTATTCCCAAAGCGTGCAGCTCGCCCATCTCGACGCGCGGCTCGCCGATTCCGTCCGTATCGTGACCTTGACGGCGGCGGACATCGTGGGGCTGCCGCAGTTTGGCCGCATCGCGCCAGGCGCGCCGGCGCATCTGGTGGTGACGGCGGCGCGGTCGTTCAGCGAGTTGCTCAGCCGTCCGACGGCTCCGCGGCAGCGGATCGACGGGGAAAAGATTCACCAACCCGCGCTGCCCGACTACCGCGAGCTCGGCTGAAATTTCCGGCCCCGACTGGCGTCCATCTTGCTGACATCGCCCCATGCTCATCCGCCTCGTGAAAATCTCCCTCGTGGCCTCGCTCGGATTGTTTCTGCTGATCGTCGTCTCTAACAATCTCACCGCCTACGATTCGAATTCCGCTTACGTCCTCCCCGTGCTGGCGATGGACACGACGTTCCCCGGCAACGCCCCGATGTGGCGCGCGATCGATCGCGAGCCGGTCTACCACGCGTTCTACGCCTCGATCATCCTTTGGGAAGCCGCCGCCTGCGGGCTGATCTTTGCGGGCGCCCGGAAAATCTGGGGCGGGCGCGGGGCCGACGCGGCCGCGTTCAGCCGGGTCGAGGGTCTCTCCGTCGCCGGCCTCGCGCCCAACCCACCGCAATGGCCGGTCGCGTTCATCGCCGTTGCCGGCGAACGGTTTCTCGAGCGGCAGTCCAAGGCTTGGAACGGCCGGGAGGCGGCGCCCCGGATGTTTATGATCGCCGGGATCCTCTTGCTCTTTCTTAAAACCCGCGACGAGCAACTCCCAGCATGACCCACCGCCCGACTCCTCTTTGTATTGCCGACGATGCCACGTTCTGGCCGTGGCGGCGTTGGCCGGAGTTTTACCGCTGGTCCGACCCGGCCAATACCGTCGTGATCGTTCCGCTCTGCGGCACGGCCGACTGGGGGCTCGGCCATCCGCTCGACGCCGAAGAGACGGTGCTCATGCACGTCCTCCGGGAGGCCTCCCGCCTACGCCCGGCCACGCTCCCGCTGCTCGTCACACCGCCGCTGCGCTTTGTGCTCGGGCCCGATAAGGGCTGCGCCTTCTCCGTCGCGCCGCCGGTCGCGCAGGGTTTCCTCACCGACGTGCTCGGCTCGATTCACGTCTCGGGCTTTCGCCGCGTCGTGCTCTACAACTCCAGTCCGTGGAACGAGGAGCTGATCGCCGCCGCCGCCCGCGACAACCGCATCGCCCTCGGTCTTCAACTTTTCCGCATCAGTCTCTCCGGCCTCGGCCTCGACTTGCATCCGACGCGCAGCCCCACCCGCCGGAAATTCCAGACGCTCGTCACCGCGCTCCTCGGCCGTGAGCCCGACGCGCCGCCGCCAAGCTTCACCGCTCCCGCCGCGCGCCCGTGGGGCGACGAGACGATCTATCCGCTCACCGAAACGGCCGTGCCGCTCGCGCAGGCCCTGGTCGAGGGCGAGGCGACGCTCGCCGCCGCCGCGCAACACCTCGTTTCCCTCCTTGGCGAAATCCAGGCCCGCGCGCCGCTGAAGCACGGCGGCAAGATCCGCACCGCCCAACCCTGAGCCCGCGCCCGCCATGCCCGCCGAACTTTTCCCCTCCTACCGCGCCCGCAATCTCACCTCGATGACGCCCGGGCAGATCGCCGCGTTGCCCGACAAGGATTGGGCGCCCGTGATCGTCGTCTGCGGCGCCATCGAGCAACACGGCCCGCACCTGCCCGTGGCCGTCGACTCGCTCCTCGGCCAAGTCTGGGTCGTCGAGGCGCTCAAGCGGCTCCCCGCCGACGCCTCCTGCTACATCGCGCCGCCGATCACGATCGGGAAAAGCAACGAGCACACCGGCTATCCCGGCACGCTGTTCGTCTCCAAAGAAACGCTGCGTGAACAGCTCCTCGCCGTCGCCCGCCAACTGAAGGCCTGGGGCTTCCGGCAGATGGCGATCCTCCATACTCACGGGGGCAATAACGCCGTGACCACCTATACGCTTCGCGAAATCACCGCCACGCTCGGGCTGCGCGCCGGCACGCTGGTGCCGAAGATCGACTTCGGCCTACCCGCGCAGGAGCTGGCTTTCGGTTATCACGCCAACACGGCCGAGACGGCGCTGCTCCTCGCGGTCGCGCCCGACTACGTCGATATGTCGGCCGCCGTGTGCGACTACGCCGGGAATGTTTCCGATCCCGGAGAACTCCGCGCGGAGCGGGCGCCGGCGACGATGGCTTGGATCACCTCGGATCTTTCCAAATCCGGCATCATGGGCGACGCCACCGCCGGGACGGTCGAGAAGGGCCGCGAGTGGCTCGCCCATCAGGCGCAAGCCTACGCCGATTGCATCGCCGAGGTCGGCCGTTCCGGTCGCCGGGTGCTGGCCGCCGAGGCCGCCGTGAAATCATGAACAAGACCCTCGTCTATCCCGCCGGCCATGCGCCTTCGCGCGGCGCCTACAGTCCCGCCGTGAAAGTCGAACTGCCCGGCGGCGGCGTCATGCTCTACGTCACCGGCCAACTCGCCCGCGCGCCCGACGGCTCCGTCGTCGCGCCCCACGATGCCACCGCGCAGACCGAGTATATCTTCGGCCTCATCGGCGACATTCTCTCGGCCGCCGGCATGGATTTCGGCGATGTCGTCCGCGCGCAGACCTACCTCACCGAGATGAAAGATTTCCCGAAGTTCTCCGCCGTGCGCGACCGGTTTTTCGGCTCGGCCAAACCCGCCAGCACCCTCCTCGAGGTCAAGGGCCTCGCCCACGCCGGCTGCTGCGTCGAGGTCGAAGTGACCGCGATGAAGTAATTTTATTTTCCTCATGTTCAACCGTCTCAACCGCCTCGCCCCCGCGGTGCTCGCCCTCTGTGCGACGCTCCCGCTCCCCGCCCTCGAACTCCACAAAGAACGCGCCGCGCCCACCGATCTCGGCGTGACCGGAAAACTCCAGGGCGTGCCCGCCGGGGAAACCCGCTACGTCCGTTGGTCGGAGTTGCGCGCGTTGCCCACGACGAAGGTGAAGCTCGACGGCGAGTTTGTCCCCGGCGAGCAGGAGGTCACGGCCGTGTGGCTGGCCGATCTCTGGGCGGCGTTGCCCAAGGCCGACGGGGCCGATGTGCTGCTGGCCACCTGCACCGACGGCTACGCATCGATCTACCGGCCCGATTTCATCAAGACCTACCGCCCGATTTTGATCCTGGAGATCAACGGCAACGGCCCGGAAAAATGGCCGCCGCCCGGGCTGAAATTCAATCCCGGCCCCTACGTGATCACGGTCAGCAAGGCCATCGTGCCGGCGGTCTCGGAGATCTTGGACGTGGGCCACAAGCGCCCGTGGGGCGTCACGACGATCGAGATCGGCACCTACGCGGAGCGCTATGCCGGCGCGATTACCGGCAAGTGGGCGGGGCTCTCCGCGCGCGCCGAGGCGGGCCGCGAGACTTGGGTCAACTCCTGCGCGAGCTGCCATGTGGGCCCGGATAAGATTTTCGGCGGCACCAAGGGCGGGCGGCCGTTTGAGGTGTTGGCCGCGCATGCGACCTACAACGCCGAGTATTTCAAGAAATACGTGCGCGCGCCGAAGAGCGTGAATCCCGGCGCGACGATGGAAGCGCACCCGCACTACACGGATGCCCAGCTGGCGGAATTGATCGCGTTCATCTCCGCCGAGAAGCGGAGCGGTTGAGGCCTGGCGGCGGTGGCGGAAGCGGTTTCCCGGTTTGATTTCACAAGCGGCTCCGGCGTTGGCCGGGCGTAGGCCGGGGCGCTTGCGCATGGCAAACCGAGCCCGCAAGCGGGCTGGCCTACACTGACCGAAACCAAACCGGAAAGCCGTTCAGTTGTGGGAGCGAGCTTGCTCGCGACTCCGGGCGCGATCCGTCGCGTGCAAGCTCGCTCCGACAGTTTCTCCCGCTGTTTCCGCACACGCGCTTCGGGCCCGGAGCGGCTACGGCGTAGGCCGGGGCGCTTGCGCATGGCAAACCGCGCCCGCAAGCGGGCTGGCCTACACCGACCGAAACCAAACCGGAAAACCGCAGACGGCGCATGCGCGCGTCCGGTCTGCGATTGCACCCCGCGCGGACGAGCTTACGGTCGCCGGGCAGTGTCACCCCGTAGCCATGATCACCACGCGCGCCCGCGGACTGGTTAACCTCCACGCCGGAATCTCGACGCTGGCGGTCGGCGTGTTTTTTTGGACCTACGCCGAAGCGATCATGCGGTATGTGCCGATCGTGAAGCTGAGTCGCGAGGTGAACCTGTTGCCTTATTTTCTCTGCGTGGTGGGCGGGATGTTGCTGGCGACCCGCGACCAGGCGCGGCTGGCGGCGCAGTTTCACCTGCGCGACGCGGGGGGCGCGGCCCGGCTCGCGATGTGGCAGGTGGGCCTGATGGCGCTGCTGATTTTCACGATGATGTTTGCGACGCTCGACCGGAGTATCAGCCGGCTCTTCCTCGGCACGTTTCTCGTCTGGAGTTGGCTTGGCCTTTCGGTGCTCAACGCCCACGGGCCCCGGTTGCTCGCCCGTTTGGTTTTTCAGGGGGGGCACCGGTTGCCCACGCTCTTCGTCGGTCGGATCGAGTCTTTCGGCCACCTCGACGAATGGATCGCCCACAAGGAGGCGCTGGGTATCCACCCGGTGGGGATGCTCACGGATGCGGGCCCCGGGTCCATCGCGCCGCCGCCGGCGCCTTGGCTCGGGCGGATGGCCGATTTGGCGACGGTCTTGGCGGAGCGGCAGATCGGGCAGGTGATCGTGCTCGAGTTGCCCGAAAGCGACGAGGCGGCCCGCAGGCTGATCGAGATCTGTCGCGAGCACGGCTGCCGCCTGCTGATTCACAACAATCTCGAGGAACGCTACACGCAGCCGTTGGTGCCGATCATCGAGGAAGGCCGGCACTTTTATACGCTACAGGCGGAGCCCCTGGAGGATCCGTTCAACCGGCTTTTGAAGCGGGCGCTCGATCTCGGCGTGGCGTTGCCGGTGGTGGTTTTCATTTTGCCGCCCTTGTGTGTGTGGATCGCGCTGATGCAGCGCCGCCAGGCTCCGGGACCGCTGTTCCACGCGCGCGAGCGCCGCGGCTTGCAGGGGCAGACGTTTCGCATGTGGAAGTTCCGCTCGATGCGGGTCGAGCCTGCGGATGCGCGGGCCGAGGCGCGGCAGGCCAGCGCGGATGATGCGAGGATTTTTCCCTTCGGGCGGTTTCTGCGCCGGCGGAGCCTCGATGAGTTCCCCCAGTTTTGGAACGTCCTGCGCGGCGAGATGAGCCTGGTGGGTCCGCGTCCGTATATGCCGGAACTCGACGAGACGTTTCGCCAGCGCACCCGCGGCTACCGTTCCCGGCAATTGGTGAAGCCCGGGATCACCGGCCTCGCGCAAAGCCGGGGCTACCGCGGGGAAATTCTCGAGCAGGAGATGCTCCTGCGCCGGGTGCATTGGGACGTCCACTACATCACCCACTGGTCGGTGTGGCTCGACCTCGAGATCACGGCGCGAACGCTCTGGCAGGTCTTCCGTCCGCCGCCGACCGCGTATTGATGCGGCCGCATCGCGCTAGAAGTTCTTCAGGTAGATCGTCCCGTCCGGGGTCGAAAACGTGAGATCCTCGTTGGTGACTTTGGAGAGCCTGAGTCCGTTGGCCCGATCCACGAAATCGTTGACGCGGTAGACCCGCTCGTTGAGCAGGACCTTGCTGTCTTTGCCGTCGGCGCGGATGCCGGAAACGCGCAGGCCGTCGACGATGGCTTGGATGTGTTCTTGGAACTTCCCGCCCGAAAGCGTCGGGGCCGCGGCCACCGGCTCAGGGGAAATGACGGCATCGGCGGCGCGGAGGAGCGATGGCGCAGGTAGGCGGGGGACCGCAGGCGGGAGCGCGAGGCCGCCGCTACCCACCATCTCCGAGAGCGGGGCGGAACGGGCGGCGGACATCGTCGTGGCCGCGGCGCCTTCGGATTTGGCCGCGCCGCCCGCGTCCGCCGCAGGCGCCGGCTTAAGCGAGGCGAGCACAATGATCGGCTGAGTCTCCACGGTCTTGGTCGTCGGGGCGGCGGCCACCGTCGCCGGCTTGGCTGCGGTCGCGGTCGGAGTTGCAGGGCGGTTGAGCCACGAGACGGCGCCGACAACGGAAATTACGAAAAGCACGATGCCACCGCTGGCAAGCAGCACCAAAGTCTGGACGGAAAGACCGGGCGAACGTGCCGGGGTCCGCCTGCCGCCGCCGGGCATCGGCGCCGAAAAATCGGCGGTGTCGCCGGTGCGTTCGCGCTGCGCCTTTTTCAGGGCTTCGTTGATGAGACTCATGGCAAGGATCCGGGCTTAATCGGTGAGCATGGAAAGGTCACGGATCGCCCGGCGGACGTGCCAGTAGTTGACCTCGTCGGACTCGTGAATGAAAGCGGCGAGCATGGACTTGTCGCAAAGATTATTGACGACGCGCGGGATGCCCTTGCTCGCGCGGTGAATCGCACGCAGCGCCCACGTCGTGAACGTCGGGCGGCCGCTGCCGCCGGCGAGAGTGAGGCGGTGTTGGATGTAGTGGCGCGTGTCGGCGAGGGACAACGGGTGCAACTCGTAGTGGACGAGAATGCGCTGGCGCAGCTGGCGCAGTTCTTCCCGGGCGAGGATTTCCTTCAGCTCGGGCTGACCCATGAGCACGATCTGGAGCAGCTTTTGTTTATCGGTCTCGAGGTTGGAGAGGAGGCGGATCTGTTCGAGCACGTCAAACGAGAGATTCTGCGCCTCGTCGATGATGAGGACGATGTCGCGCCCCCGGTTGATCCGCTCCAGCAACACGCGGTTCATCTGGGCGACGAGATCGCTCTGGCTGCGGGCGAGCTTGGTCTCGCCGAGTTCCGTGAGGATCGCCTTGAGCATCTGCGTCTCCGTCACGCGGGGATTCAGGATCAGGGCGGTATCGAAACGCGCCGGGTCCAGCTCGTTGAGGAACCGGCGGCAGATCGTGGTCTTGCCGCAGCCGACTTCCCCGATCAGGGCGATAAATCCTTTCCGCTCCTGCACGCCGAATTTCAAGTGCTGGAGCGCCTCCTGGTGCGTCGGGCTGAGATAGAGAAAGCGCGGGTCCGGCGTGATGTTGAAAGGCATCTCCTTGAACCCGTAAAAGCGCAGATACATGCAGGATGAGGGGGTAGCGGGGGCCGACGAAAAGGCACGTCAAATTCGCGAACCCCTTCGCGGAACCACGATTTGAAATGTCCTTTACTCGCCGGCGGCACGGCGCGTTTTATCGGCGCCTGCACTCTGTGAATCTGCGCCGCTGTCTCCTCACCCTTTACTTGACCGCGATCGCCGGCATCGGCGTGGCTGCCGCCCTGTTTTTTGCCGATGCGAGGGCGGAATACGTCCGGTTGACCTCGATCCAGGCCGAAAGCCGCCGGTTGGTCGCCGAAGCCGAACTGAAACTTCGCCACCAGGAACAGGTGCTGAGCCGTCTGAGTTCCGACCCCGCCTACCTCGAACGGGTCATCCGTCGGAAGTTGCAATACACGCGGCCCGAAGAGTTTATTTTTCGCTTCGAAAATTAAGCTCCCGCGCTCACGCCTTTGTCCCGCATGTCCACCACGCATCCTCTCATCGCCCGATTCCACGCCGCCGGTCAGGCCCAAGTTTTCGCCCACTTCGGGACGCTGGATGCTTCGGGGCAGGCGCACCTGCTGGCCGAGGCCGGGGAAATCGACCTGGCGGAAGTCGAGCGGCTCAACCGGACTTTGGTCGGCGCCGGCGCGGCGACCGGCATGGATCTCGCCGGGCTTGCGCCCGCGCCTTACGAGCCGCTGGTCGCGCACGGTGGAGATGCGGCGGCTTGGGCCGAATCCAAGATCGCGGGCGAGGCGGCGTTGCGCGCGGGCCGCGTGGCCGCGTTCACCGTCGCAGGCGGGCAGGGGACCCGGCTCGGCTACGATGGTCCGAAAGGCACGTTCCCCGTTACCCCGGTCACCGGGAAACCGCTCTTCCGGGTCTTTGCCGAAAAGCTCCTCGCCGCCGGGGCGCGCTACGGACGGCCGTTGCACTGGTTCATTATGACGAGCCACCAGAACCATGCGGCGACGGAGGCGTTTTTCGCCGCGCACGGTTGCTTCGGTCTCGATGCGGCGCGCGTTCATTTTTTCCGCCAAGGCCGGATGCCGGCGGTCGACTTCAACGGCAGGATTCTGCTCGAGACCACCGGCGCGATCGCGCTCTCGCCCGACGGGCACGGCGGGTCGCTCCGCGCCTTGGAGCGCAGCGGCGCGCTCGACCTCATGCAACGCGAGGGCATCGACACGCTGAGCTACTTCCAGGTCGACAATCCGCTCGTGCGCGCGATCGACCCGGCGTTCATCGGCTGGCATCTCCTGCGCGGTTCCGAGATGTCGAGCAAGATGGTGCCCAAAGCCTACCCGGAGGAAAAGCTCGGACACTTCTGCGCCCAAAACGGAAAGCTGGTCGTCGTCGAATACTCCGATCTGCCGATGGCGATGCAGCGGGAGACCGACGCGCAGGGCCGCCTCCGCTACATCGCCGGGAGCATCGCGATCCATCTCTTCGACCGGGAGTTCATCCGCCGGATGGCGACGGGCGCGGGCGGGGCCGTCCTCCCGTTCCACCGGGCCGATAAAAAAATCCCGACCATCGACGCGGCCGGCGCGCCCCTGAAACCGGAGAAGGCCAACGGCGTGAAATTCGAACTCTTCGTCTTCGACGCCCTGCCGTTTGCCAAAAACCCGCTCGTGATCGAGACGCGCCGCGCCGACGATTTTTCCCCGGTCAAGAACGCCGAGGGCGTCGATTCGCCGCAGACCTGCCGCGATGACCAGCGCCGCCAGTTCGCCCGCTGGCTCAACGCCCACGGCGCCGGCTTGGCGACCGATGCCACCGGCCTGCCCGCGCTCAACCTCGAGGTCGCGCCTTCCTTCGGCTACGACGAGGATTCCTTCGCCGCCGGCTGGGCCCGGCTCGCCGCGCCGCCCGCGCTCGCCGACGGCCTCGTCCTCGCCTGATTTCCTCCGCACCTTCCCCATGACCACCCTTGCCAAGATCCACGCGGCCACCGCCGCCGGCCAGCTCATGCCCGGCACGGCCGAGAACATCGCCGCCTTTCTCGCCGCCGGCCTGCCGGCTTGGGCCGCGACCAGCATCGACGAGCTCGTCGACCGGGCCGCTTGGGGTGAGCTCAACGACCGTTTTTATCGCTTCCTCGAGTTTGGCACCGGCGGGATGCGCGGCCGCACCATCGGCGTCGTGGCCGCCGCCGCCGAGACCGGTGTGCGCGACGCCGCCGGCTCCCCCGCCCACGCCGCCATCGGCAGCAATCTCCTCAACGACTTCACGCTCGCCCGCGCCGTGATCGGGCTCTTCCGCTACACGAGAAAACACCGCGTCGCACAGGGCGACGCCGCCGCGCCGCGCCTCGTGATCGCCTACGACGTGCGCCATTTTTCCCGGCATTTTTGCGTGCTCGCCGCCTCGACATGGACGCGGCTCGGCGGCGACGCCTTCATCTTTGACGGCCCGCGCCCGACGCCGCAGCTGAGCTTCAGCGTGCGCTGGCTCAAGGCCCACGCCGGCGTCGTCATCACCGCCAGCCACAATCCGCCCCATGACAACGGCTTTAAGGCCTACTTCGACGACGGCGCCCAGCTGGTGCCGCCGCACGACCTGGGCGTCGTCGCCGAGGTCAACGCCGTGCCGCTCGCCGAGCTGGGCGCCTTCCTCGCCCCGAGCCTCGCCGGCGTGACCGTCCTCGGCCGCGAGGCCGACGACGCCTACCTCGAGGTCGCCGCGCAGGCCGTGATCGATCCCGGCGTGCTAAAACGCACGCGGGTGAAGATCGCCTTCACCAACATTCACGCGACCGGCTCGGTTCACGCCATTCCCCTGTTGATCCACGCCGGTTGCTCGGTCCACCCGGTGAAGGAGCAACTCAACTTCGATGCGAATTTCCCCACGGTGAAATCCCCGAATCCCGAGAACGCCGAGGCGCTCGCCCTCGCCGTCGCCCTCGCGGAGCGCGAGAATTGCGACGTCGTCCTCGCCACCGATCCCGACGCCGACCGCATGGGGGTGGCCGTGCGCAACCGCGCCGGGAAAATGGAACTGCTCTCCGGCAACCAGATCGGCTCGCTCCTCGCCGACTACCGGCTGATGCAATACAAGGCGCGCGGCGTGATCCCGGCCGCCGGCTCCGACCGCGTGTGCCTCGTGAAGACCTTCGTCACCACCCGGCTCCAAGACGCCATCGGCCGCGCCCACGGGGTGAAAGTTATCAACACGCTCACCGGCTTCAAGTGGATCGCCGCCAAGATGCGCGGCTATGAAAACCAACTCAGCGCCGCCCAGCCGCCCGGCTTCGACTACGAGGCGCTGCCGCTCGCGGCGCGCGCCAAGCTGCTCCAGGAGCACAGCACGTTTTACGCATTCGGCACCGAGGAGAGCTACGGCTACCTGCCCAACGATTTTCTCCGCGATAAGGACGGCAACTCCGCCTGCCTCATGTTTGCCGAGCTCTGCGCCTGGGTGAAAGGCCGCGGACTCACCGTGCCGGAGTATCTCGACGAGATCTTCCTGCGCTGCGGCTTCTACCTCGAAGGCGTGATCAACCTCTACTACGAAGGCGCGAGCGGCAACGCGAAGATCAAGCGCATCCTCGAAACCTATCGCGCCACTCCGCCGTCGGCGTTCGGCGACGTGGCGGTCGCGAAGTTTCAGGACTTCGGCCGTGAGGATATTTACGACGCCGACAACGAGCTGATTCCGAAGCAGGATCTCTATCTCGTCTCGCTGGCCAACGGCTACAGCTTCGCCGCGCGCGGCAGCGGCACGGAGCCGAAAATGAAGTTCTATCTTTTCGCCGACGAGAAAGTCGCCGACGCCGCCGAGTTGCCTGCGATCAAAGCCAAAGTCCGCGCGACCCTCGATGCATTGAGCAAGCTCATCGAGGCCGACGCCAAGTGCCGCGCGGAAGGCTGAGCCGCCTGCAACCGGACCGGCGGGTGCCGTCCCGACCGCTACGACTTCGGAGTGCCCGCGCGCGCCTCGCGGACAGCGGCGAGGACCTTGGGCAAGACAACCATGGTCGCGGCCAGCATGGCCGTGATCAAAATCGCGGCGGTGAGCTTCTGACTCTCGCCCTCGAGATACGCCCCCCAGCTCACCGTAGAACGCCACACGAAGATTCCGCCGACGACGCTCAAGGTGAGCGCGGCCCCGATGGCTGCCCAGCGGCGTTGCGCGGCCCACGCAAGTCCCCAGCCGATCGAGATGCCTCCGATCACCGCACCGGACATCAGGGCGGTGGCGGCCTTCTGTGGGTTCGAGAGGTAGCCCAGCAGTCCCACGAGGGTCACAAAAATCCCGTAGCCGATCAGCCAGCGGGAGAGCACGGGAAGTTTCATGCCCGCACGGAAACAAGCGGAAGCGCAGCGGTCAACCCGGGGCGTTGGCGGGATTGCCGGTAGGAGCGGGCTTGCCCGCGATTCCGGGCGCATACGGTCGCGAGCAAGCTCGCTCCCACAGTTTCCGATCAAGCTCCCGTTCTCCGAGGTGGAACGCGTTGACCTCAACGCGTTGTCTTTTCTGAGGTCGGCTCCGCGCAGCGCGTTGGGGTCAACGCGCTCCAGCTTAGAGCAGGAGCAGCGCGGGGCTCTCGAGATGCGCCTTGAGGGCGTTCAGGAACTTCGCGCCGAGCATCCCGTCCACGACGCGGTGGTCGCACGAGAGGGTGAGGGTCATGCGCTGGCCGATCACGATTTCGTCGCCCTTGACGACCGGCTTCTTCACGGTCGCACCGACGGCGAGGATCGCGGCATTCGGCGGGTTGATGATCGCGGAAAAACGCTCGATGCCGGTCATCCCGAGGTTGGAGACGCAGAACGTGCCGCCGGTAAATTCGGCGGGCTGGAGTTTCTTGTCCTTCGCACGGGCGCCGAGCGCCTTGGCCTCGGTGCTGATCTGGAAGATCGACTTGGCGTCGGTGTCGCGGATGACCGGCGTGATGAGCCCGTCTTCGAGCGCGACCGCGAAGGAAACGTGGATGGCCGGGTGCGACTGGATACCGGCGCCGGTCCAGGACGTGTTGACCCCGGCGACGGCGCGGAGCGCGACGGCGGAGGCCTTTAGCACGAAATCGTTGACGGAGAGTTTGACGCCGTCCTTGGCGAGGGCGGCGTTGAGCTGTTCGCGCAAGGCGATGAGCGGCGCTGCGTCGACTTCGAGATCGAGGTAGATGTGCGGGATCGTGTTCTTGGCCTCGGTGAGGCGGCGCGCGATAGTGGCGCGCATATTGGAGGCGGGCGCGAACGCCTCGGCCTGCACCGGGGTCTTGTCGAGGACGGAGCGGTAGCCCCAGGAAGGAGCGGCGTCGGCCTTGGAGGATTTGCCCGCGGCGGGCGGCGGATTCTTCTCGGCGGCGAGGATATCGGCGCGGACGATGCGGCCGCCGGGGCCGGTGCCTTTGACGCGGGTGACGTCGATGCGTTTCTCCTCGGCGAGTTTGCGCGCGAGCGGGGAAATTTTTATGCGTGCTGCCGGAGCGGCCGGGGCGGCGACGACGGCTTTGGGTGCCGGGGCGGGCGCGGCAATCGCGACCGGAGCGGGCGCGGGCGGAGGCGTCTGCACGGCGACCGGAGCGGCGGGAGCGGCGGCGGGCGCGACGGCTTTCGGAGCGGGGTCCTCGACTTTTTCACCGGGTTTGCCGACGGCGCAGAGCGGGGCGCCGAGCGGGACCTGCGAACCGGCGGGCGAGAAAATCTTCAGGATGGTGCCGTCGAAGAAGCTCTCGAGCTCCATGGTGGCCTTGTCGGTCTCGACCTCGGCGAGCATATCGCCGGACTTGATGACATCGCCCTCTTTTTTGAACCATTTGACCAGCGTGCCCACCGTCATGGTGTCGCTGAGTTTCGGCATTTCGATGATGTTGGCCATGCTGGTAAGAGTTAAGAGGAGTAAGAGGTGTAAGTTTTAAGAGGATTAGGCCGCCGGGCGGATCAGTCGAGGAGGGCGAGCGCGGCTTTCAAGATGCGTTGCGGATTGGGGAGCTGTTCGGTTTCGACGGGCGGGCTGTAGATCGCGGGGGCGTCGATGGTGCAGAGGCGCGCGATCGGGGCGTCGAGATCGTCGAAGGCCTCGGCCTGGATCATGTAGGTGAGCTGGGCACCGACGCCGCAGAAGGGTTTCTGTTCCTCGACGATGAGCACGCGGCCGGTCTTGCGGACGGAAGCCAGCACGGTGTCGATGTCGAGCGGGCGGATGGAGCGGAGGTCGACGACCTCGGCGGAAATATCGTGCTCCTTGGCGAGAAGTTCGGCGACGGCGAGGGAGTGGATGACGGGGCGGCCGTAGGTGACGATAGTGACGTCTTTGCCCGTGCGCTTCACGTCGGCCTTGCCGAGCGGGACGAGGTATTCCCCGTCGGGAACCTCGCCCTTGTCGCCGTAGAGCAAGGTGTTTTCGAGGAAGAAGACCGGATCGTTGTCGCGGATGGCGGACTTGAGCAGGCCCTTGGCGTCGTAGGCGGTCGAGGGCACGACGACCTTCACGCCGGGGTGGGCGGCGAGGATGTTTTCGGGCGTGTGGGAGTGGGTGGCGCCGACGTTGGTGCCGCCGTTGGCGGGACCGCGGATGACAATCGGGCAGTTGATCTGGCCGCCGGACATGTAGCGGACGTTGGCGGCGTTGTTCAGAATCTGGTCGAAGGCGACCGAGTAGAACGACCAGAACATCAGCTCCATCACGGGGCGGACGCCGAGCATCGAGGCGCCGATGCCCATGCCGATGAAGCCGGCCTCGGAGATGGGCGTGTCGGCGACGCGCTTCGGACCGAATTTCTCGAGCAGGCCCTGGGTGACCTTGTAGGCGCCGTTGAACTGGCCGACTTCCTCGCCCATGACGACGACGTTGGGGTCGCGGGTGAGTTCCTCGGCGAGGGCGTGGCGGATGGCTTCGCGGTAAGTGATCAGTGGCATCGGAGGCGGAAGAGTTGAGAGCTTGGAGTTAAAAGCTGAGAGCCGGAGTGCTGGGCTCAGTTGAAGAACAGGCGGCCTTCGGAAGTGCGCTGGGCGGGATTGTCCGTCTCCCAGTAAACATCCTTCTGGATGTCCTCGACGGTCGGGTAGGGGCTGGCGTCGGCGAAGGCGGCGGCCTCGTCGGCCTCGGTGCGGGCGGCGGTGTCGATCTGCTCGGCGGTCTCGGGCGTGAGCACGCCCTCGGCGAGGAGGATGGCTTGGAAGACCTGGATCGGGTCCTTGCTGCGGCGGTATTCCTCGATCTCGGTCTTGCTGCGGTAGGTGTCGTCGGGGTCGGCGACGGAGTGGCCGCGGTAGCGGTAGGTGTCGATCTCCACGATGCTCGGACGATGTTCCTCGCGGGCGAGTTTAAGAAACTTGTCCATCGTGGCGCGGACCTCGTAGACGTCGTGGCCGTCGCACTGGCCCCAGGCCATGTCGTAGCCTTCGGCCCGCTTGGCGAGAGAGCCGGCGGACGAGCGGGCCTGGCTGGTGCCCATGGAATAGCCGTTGTTCTCGATCACGAAGACGCAGGGCAAATTCCAAAGCGCGGCCAGGTTGTAGGACTCGTGCACGGCGCCCTGATTGACCGCGCCGTCGCCCATGAACGCCATCGCGGCGCCCTTGAGCCCCTTGTATTTCACGCCGTAGGCGAGACCCACGCCGAGGGGAATCTGCCCGCCGACGATGCCGTGGCCGCCCCAGAAATTACGCGAGGGATCGAAGTAGTGCATCGAGCCGCCCTTGCCCTTCGAGCAACCGGTGACCTTGCCGTAGAGCTCGGCCATAAGCCCCTTCGTATCCATGCCGACGGCGATGGCGTGGCCGTGGTCGCGGTAGGCGGTGATGACGTGGTCGTTCTTGCCCATCAGCGAACAGCAGCCGACGGCGACGGCTTCCTGGCCGATGTAAAGGTGGAGGAAACCGCCGATGTTGGAGCCGCCCTGGCTGTTTTTGGTCTGATAGGCGCGCAGGCTGCGCTCCTCGAAACGGCGGATCCGCACCATTTGGCGGAAGAGTTCGATCCTCTGCTCCTTGGTAAGCGCGGCATTGACGGAGGCCGACGCGTGGGCGGACAGGGCCGCGGTTTTCTGCTCGATGGTGGCGCTCGGTTTCTTGCTCACAGGTAGGTATTTTTCGTGGTTAAAGGTCCAAAGTGTTTGGCGGAAGGATTGGAAATCAAGCGTTGTTTCGGCGGGCCGGCCTAATCGGCGGCCGGCGTGATCTGTTCGATCTCGACCCGGACGGGCGAGCCGGGGTCGCAGTCGGCCTTGAGCGCGACGAAGCGATCCCGGTAACGGTCGTAGATCGGCCAGAGCGCGTTGCGGTCGGTTTCGGGGATCGCCAACGTCGTGCCGATCGCGGCGCGGCTAAAGAAACCGAATTTCCCCTCGGCCATGTCCGGCGGCAACCCGGGGATGGGGCGCTTACAGTTAAAAAGAAATATCAGCCAGTGGGCGTGCCCCTCGTAGGCTTTTTCCGCGATCATCGCGAAGAGGTGCAGGTCGGCCCCGGTGATGGCGAAGCCCGTTTCCTCGCGGGTTTCGCGGACCGCGCATTCGAAGGGCGACTCGCCGGTCGCCGTCTCCAGTTTGCCGCCGATCGGGCTCCAACTGCCGAGATTCGGCGGTTTAGCCCGCAACAACAAAAGGTGCTCGCCTGCCGCGTTTTCGAGGAAAACCAGCACGGCGATCTTGTGGGCGAGGGCCGGCGGTTTGGACACAGGCGGGAAGGAAATCGGCTCGGGATTCACAGGGCAAAAAAATGAGCGTGACCCGCGGTCCGGACCGCACAACTTTTTTTCCGCCGTGCCACCCCTGCGCTCATTGGTCGTTGTTTTGTCCCTCGTGGCCTTCGCCGCGACCTCGGCCGTCGCGGCCGAGTCCGTCGAAGTCACGACCGTGCGTTTCGCGACCGCACGCGCGCCGAACGGGGCGCCGAACCCGTGGTTTGAGGCGGAGGTGGTGTTGGCGGTGTCTCCGCCGGCCGAGGGGAGCGGCCGGTTTGTGAGCCGCGTGCGGGTCGGTTTGATGCTCGGCTGGGAGTTGCCGGCCGCGCCCGGCGGATCACGGCGGACCGACTTTTATCGCGGCGAGGCCGAATGCGTCGCGCTTGAGGCGGGCCGCGCGAGCGTCCGGTTCTATCTTCCGCCCGAATTGGTGAAACGCGATCATCTCCGCGGTCCGCCGAAGCTTTGGCACGTCACGTTGCTCGCGGGCGGCCGGCCGGTTCCGCCGAGTCGTGCGGCGAGCGTGGCGGCTCTCGCCGAACCCGCCGCGATGCGGGCGTTCGAGGTCGCCGTCGCGGCGGGCGCGCCGGCCAACGCCGGCTTGTTGCTGCCGCAGTATTTGACCCCGTTTGCGTCTGCGTATCCCCGGTCCACCCCGAGCTTCGTCCGTCGCGAACCCGCCACGTTGCCGCCCGTTCGCGCCGGGCCGTGAGTTTCCGCTTGCCGCGCGCGTTGAACTGAAATCGCCTGAATGTTCCCCCCCGAACTATGCGAGTAAACCGAGTCCTTGCCGTTGACCTAGGTGCCAGCCACGTCGCCGCAGGGGTCTTCGGTGTCAGTGCCACCGGCCGCATCGTCCTCCAACGTTTCGCCTGCGAGACGCAGGACGCCGACCCCGCGCATGAACCGCGTTGGGTTGAAAACACCGGCCTCGCCCTCGGCGCGGTCGCGGCCCGCGGCCAGTTCGGCGGCCCGTGTGCTCTCGCCGTGCCCGGGCATCTTGCGCTGACCAAGTTCATCAAGACCCCGGCGCTCGATAAATCCAAACGCGCCCGGAGCCTCGTCTTCGAGGCCTCGCAGAACATCCCGTATCCTCTGGCCGAGGTGGTTTGGGATCAGGTCGTGTTCGCCGACGACGGCTTTGATCTCGAGGTCATGTTCGCCGCCGCGAAGTTCGACGCGCTGGAGAATCTCTTCGCCGCCGCCGACGCCGCCGGTTTCGCGCCCGAGAGCGCGGTGCCGGGCAGCCTCGCCCTGCGCGCCGCCTTTCGCTACAGCTACCCCGACGCGCCGGCCAGCGCGCTCGTGATCAACATCGGGGCCCGCTCGACCCACCTCCTCTTTCTCGACGGCGAGCGGTTTTATATCCGCACGTTTCCCCTCGCGGGCAACGTCGTCACCTCCGCGATCGCCGAGGAGTTGCGCATCGATTTCCCCGCCGCCGAGGCGCTCAAGCTCGCGGTCCTCGGCGACCGCTCCGAGCTCCCCGACACCTCGCCCGCCCGCGCCGCCGTGCAGCGCGCCGCCGCCGGCTTCGTCGGCCGCCTCCACCTTGAGCTCACGCGCTCGATCGTGAACCACCGCCGGATCACCGGCGCCCCGCAACCCGCCGGCGTCTACGTCACCGGCGGCGGCGCGCTGATCGCCGAGCTTCCCGCGACCCTCGCAGAACGTCTCAAGCTCCCCGTGCAACGCTACGATGCCCTTCGCGGTGTCGAGGTGTCCGCCGACGCCCGGGCCGCCGGCGCCGGGAGCCTCGCCCACCTTATGGCCGATCTCGTCGGCCTCGCCGTGCCGCTGGTGCAGCCGGTCGCGAGCGTCAGCCTGCTGCCTCCGGCCATCGCGGCGGACCTCGCGTTTCGCAAGCGCCAGCCCTCCTACTTGGCTGCGGCCCTGCTCGCGGCGGCGGTGTTGGCGCCGCCGATTCTCTACTTTCAGAACCGGGTCGAGGTCGCCCGTGCAGGGATCGCCCAGACCCAACAACAGCTTCAGCCGCTGCGCTCCGTCGAGGCGCGCAACGCCGCCAACGTCGCCCAGATCGAGGAGGCGCGGAAACAGATCGCCGCGCTCGACGGTCTCGTCGCCACAAAAGGCAACTGGCTGGAGTTTCTCGGCGATGTGCAGACCCGGCTCGGCACCGTCGGCGACGTCTGGCTCGAGCGGATCCAGCTCGTGCCGCCGCCGTCGGCCGATTCGCTGCCCGCCCCGGTCGAGGGCGCCGCGCCCGTCGCGCCGGCCCCGATTCCCCTCAAGCTCACCCTCGGCGGCCGCCTCCTCGACGTCGCCAATCCCGTTTCCAATGTCAGTCCCGAGTCTTACGAGCGCGTGCGGAGCCTGATCGCCGGCTTCACCGGCTCCCCCTTCGTCGCCACCGTCGAGAACGAGCGCTTCGACAACACGCAGCCCGGTCTGCTCCGGTTCGGCTTCACGCTCGTCGTGAGCCAGAAGCGCCCGCTCTAAAATCCCCCCGATTCCATGGCGCGCAAAAAACTCCCGCTCTTCAACGTCGCCCTCGCGATCATCGCGATGGCCGCGCTCGGCGGCGGCTGGTTCGTCTGGGATCGCGCCCGCGCGGCGACGGCGGCCGAGCGGGAACTCGCCCGCCTGCGGGCCGAACTTCAGGCGGTGGCCGACGCCGTCCCGGCGCCTTCGCGCGAGACCGCCGCCGAAATCGAGGCCGACCTCGCGCGGGCCCGGCGCGCCCTCGCCACGATGCAGGCCGAGTTGCGGGGGCGCGGCCCGACGGCCGCCCGCCTCTCCGCGCTCAAGCCCCCCGGCGCCCGCACCGATGCGTTTTTTGACCTCGCCACCTTCGTCGAGCGCAGCCGCGCGACGGCGCAAAAACAGGGCGTCGCGATCTCGCCGGCGGCGATGTATTTTGGTTTTTCCCTTTATGCCAACGAGGGTCCCGAGGCGGCGTTGATCGATCCGGTTTTCCGCCAGCGCCTCGCGGCCGATTACCTCGTCGGCGCGCTGTTCTCCGCCCGGCCCCGGGCCGTGCTCGCCGTCGAACGCGAACGCCCCCTCACCGCCGCGGAACGCAAAACCCGCGCCGAGGATCTCGCCGCCGCCATCGCCCTCGCGGCCGCCGACCCGGCGGCGGTCGTCTCTCCCCCGGCGATGGCGAGCTCGGCTTCGATTTCACCCGATTATTTTGATCTCGATCCGCGCTTCACGGTGCCGAATCCGGAGCTGGTCCAGGTCAGTGCGTTCCGCCTGATCTTCACCGGTCCGACCGCCGCGTTGCGCGCCTTGCTCAATCAACTCGCGACCTTCGAGCTGCCGGTGATCGTGCGGACCGTCGAGGTCGAGCCCGCGACGGGCGACGATCTCTTGGCCGCCGGTGAGGAAGCCGCCGCACTCCCGGCCGCCGTGCCCGCGTCGACCGTGTTGATCGCGTCGGTCCAGCGCCCCGCGCCGGGAAACCGGGGCGGCACGCTCGCCCCGCTGGTGCCGAAGTCGGTCTCCAAGTTTACCGTCACCGTCGAGTTCGTCGAACTCGTGCCCCCGGCCGCCGTCGCATCCGCCACCCCGTGAGCCCTCCCGTCGATTCCAGGTCATTGCTCCTTGCCGCCGCCGCGCTCGTCGTGGTTTCCACCGGGGTCTTCGGTGCCCTCGCTTGGCGCCTGCACGGCGCCGCGCCGGTCGGGCGTCCGGCGTTGAGCGCGCCACCCTACGCGGCCGCTGCCCTCGAACCGCCTGCGGTAAAACCCACCGCGTGGTCCGCCCCGGTGGCGCAGGCCCGCGGCCGCGATTGGCTCTACGATGTGTTTACGCCGCCGGAGATTTTCTACAACCCGCGCACCCGCCAGTTCGCCGTTTCCGCCGCCACCGTCGGCGCCACCAGTGTGCTCGACGAACCCTTCGGTCTCGAGTTGGCCAGCGTGCGGCCCGAGCCGTTTCGCCTGCAACTGATCGGGTTCGTCGGCGGGGCGGGGGAGCGGGCCCGGGGAATTTTCGAGAACCGGGTCAGCGGCGAGGTCTTTCTCGCCTCCGCCGGCCACCGCGTCGCCGACCTCGGGCTGTCGATCCGGAGCTTTGCGGTCGGCCCTGAGACCGTGGCGATTCCCGAGAGCATGACGTTTCAACAGCAGGTCGCACGCGCCGTGATCCGCGACGCCCGCTCCAACCGGGATGTCGCGCTCACGCAGCGGGAACGTCGTTTCACCGGCAATGTTTTCGCCTTCGTCGTCCTCGGCGACGAGACCGCCAACCGCGAAGTCCGCCCCGGCGACACCCTCGCGTTCGGCCCCGCGAGCTACCGTATCGAAAAGATCATCGCCGATCCTGCGGGCATCGAGGTCACCAAGACCTCGCCCGATCTTGACGCGCCCCAGCGTCGCACGCTTCCCGTCCGCTTCGACCCCAACGACACCGCCCCCGGCACGCCCTGAATTCCCTTTCCCTTCCGCTATGAAATCCAAGCTCTTCACCCCGCCGCTCCTCGCCCTGCTTGCTATCGTGACGGTCGTCACGCTTGCCGCGCCGGCCGGCCAACTCTTCGCGCAGGGGTCCGCCGAGGATCGCAAGATCCGGCTGATGGCCGAGGTGCTCCGGCTCCGCGACGTCCGCGATTTCACCGGCGCCGAGGCCAAGTTGGCCGAGCTCGCCGCCATCGTCCCGAACGACGCCTCCGTCGCCCGCCTGCGGAACGAGATCACCGCCGCCGCCCGCGCCGCCGCCGAAGCCGCCGCCCGTCCGGCCCCCGTCGTGGCTGCCGCCCCTCTCGCGATTACCGCTCCCGCCTCCGTTTCCGCCGACCGCCCGGCGATGATCGATGTGAAAATTCCCAACGCCGCCCCGCGCGGTGCCGCCAATCCCGCCGCCGAGGCCGCCGCCGCCGAGGCCGAGGCCGATGCCTTGGTCGCCGCCGAGTCGGCCCGCATCTCCGCCGCGCTCGAGGTTGCCCAAGCGCAACGGATCGCCGCCCGGACGCAGGCGCAGGACGGTCAGTTCAACGAAGCGCTCGGCACGCTCGACTCCGCGCTCGCCGGTTTGCCGATGAATTCGCTGACCCGGAAGACCATCGCCGAAGTTCGCCGTGACAAGGCCGGCGTGCTCTACGACCAAGCCGAGTCCCTGCTCAACCGCGGCGAAACCGCCGGAGCGCGCACCGCGCTCGCCGCCGCCGCCGAGCTCGAGCCCGGCAGCGCCCGCGGCGCCGGCCTCAGCCGCCAGTTGGCCCGCCCCGAAAACAAAGGCGCCAAGGTCGCGATCTTCGACGGCGCCCAAGCCGATTCCGGTTTTGCCGCCGAGCGCGCCGCCATCGAACAACTCATCGCCAAGGGCCGCGCCCAGTATGTCGCCGGCGACACCGACGGCGCGCAAAGCACCTTCCGCTCCGTCGAGGCCCAGGCCCCTGACAACACCGTCGCCAAGGGTTTCCTCCTCCGCATCGCCCAGGAAAAAGCCGAGATGGGCGCCCTCAACCGCGAGAAGACCCGCACCCAACTTCTCGAGGAAGTCGCGAAGGGTTGGCAGCGTCCCGGGATTTATCAGGAGCGCGCCCGCGACGATGCCACCGCCGCCGCCGCCGCGCCGTTGCAGAATAAACTCAACGCCATCGTGCTTCCCAGCGTCAGCTTCACCCGCGCCGAGATCGGCCAGGTCGTCGCCGCGCTCAGCGCCGCCTCCGAGGAGTTCGACAATACCGGCATCGGTCCCAAGGGCGCCAACATCGTCCTCATCGACCCCTCGAACAAGAACCCCACCGTCACCCTCTCGCTCCGCAACGCCACCTTGAAGCGCGTGCTCGATTTCGTGACCGAGTCCGCCGGCTACCAATACGAGGTGCAGGCCGATGCCGTCGTCGTCCGCCCCGGCGGCGAGACCAGCTCGCTCGAGACCGCCTTCTTCCCCATTACCCGCGCCACCGTCCTCCGCATGACCGGCATCGGCGGCGGCAAGGCCGACGCGCCTGCGGGCGGCGCCGAGGGCGCCGTCTCCGGCGGCGAGGCCGGCTCGATGAAGGGCTTCCTCCAGCAGGCCGGCGTGAGCTTCACCGTCGAGGGCAGCAGCCTCGCCTACGACGGCTCCGCGATCATCGTCACCCAGAGTGCCCGCAACATCGAGCGCATCCGCAACATCCTCTCCCGTTACAACGACGTCCGCCAAGTCGAGATCGAGTCCAAGTTCATGGAGGTCCAGGAAGGCGCCCTCGAGGAACTCGGCGTGAAGTGGAACGTCTCCCGGCGCGGCGTCGCCCAGGTCAACCCCACCACCGGAGCCCCCATCCTCGACGCCAACGGCCGCCAAGTCTTCGTCCCGCGCGAGACCTACGCCACCGACAACGTCAACCGCTCCCTCACCGGCGCGTTCCCGAGCACGTCCAACAGCAATCAGCTCACGATCAGTTCCACCGCCGCCAGCGGCGGACCCAACCTCACGGTGCCCATCGCCCCCGCGACGATCCCCGGCGGCGTGTCCCTCGGCGCCACCGCCGCCGCCCTCGCCAACATCACCGGCTTCGTCGGCGAGTTCGACGTCACCGCCGCCATCCGCGCCCTCTCCCAGAGACAGGGCAGCGACCTCCTCAGCTCGCCCAAGGTCACCGTCCTCTCCGGCAACCCCGCCAACATCGTCGTCGCCCAGGAAATGCGCTACCCGCAGAGCTACGGCGAGATTCAGAGCCAGGTCGGCTCCTCCACCGGCACCGGCACGGGCGGCGCGGGCGTCACGATCACCGCCGGCACGCCGCAGGAGTTCACCTCCCGCAACGTCGGCGTCGAGATGAAGGTCACTCCGACCGTCGAGGAAGACGGCTACTCCATCAGCCTCGATCTCAACCCGAGGGTCACCGAGTTCGAGGGCTTCGTCGAATACGGCGGCCCCAGCATCGCCATCTCCTCCGGGACCACCGTCACCGTGCCCCCCGGTTTTTATCAGCCCATCTTCTCCGTGCGCGAGATCACCACCAAGGTCACGATCTGGGACGGCGCGACCCTCGTCATGGGCGGCCTCACCCGTGAGGAAGTGAAGAAGGTCAACGACAAGGTCCCGTTCTTCGGCGACCTTCCGCTCGTCGGCCGGCTCTTCCGCTCGAAGGGCGAGAGCTCGCAGAAGCGCAATCTCCTCATCTTCGTCACCGCCAACCTCGTGAGCCCCGGCGGCTCGCCGAAAAAGCAAAACCTGAAGAGCACCCCCGCCAATTCGCTCTTCCAGAATCCGACCATCGTGACCCCCGCCAGCGCCGAAGCCCGCACCCGCGACGGCAACAAGTAAACCCAACCCGGAGACCCCGTCATGACCACAATTCCCTCCGAGGTGGATCGCGTTGACTCCAACGCGATTTCCCGCC
>ENA-ORBV01003440-ORBV01003440.1-microbial-mat-metagenome-genome-assembly--contig:-NODE-3440-length-31636-cov-5.253240_pt1 | contig 31636 bp, 22 predicted proteins | sample MGYA00237777_ERZ505514 | MGnify/ENA primary metagenome ERZ505514 (study PRJEB26160, sample SAMN06269048) | microbial mat metagenome | isolation source: Oligotrophic lake microbial mat | place... | reverse complement strand
GATGCCGCCGCCCGCCTGCGCGATCAGGGCGTCGAGACGCTGGTCGTCTATCCGGGCCCGCCCGCCGCTGTGCCGGCGTTCCTGAAGGCGGTCGCCAGCCTGCGCGGATCTCTGCCGCCGCTGCCGGTCGCCCTTGATGCTGGCCTGACCCTGGTACGTGGCCTGCAGATCGCTGGCAACCTGTCGTTGCCGGCAACCTTTATCATGGATCGCGATGGCATCGTGCGCTGGACGTATGTCGGCACGTCGATCGCCGATCGTCCCTCAGTGGTTGATATCAAGAAGGCTCTGGAGGGGGTCAAGTGAGTTCGACCGATCCGACCAGGATCAGCGATCGCATGGGCACAGCGACTCGGCTGGGCGAAGCGCTCGACGGCGAAACCCGGGCTCCGGCGATCGATGGCGTGACCATCGAGCGCGAGCTGGGACGCGGCGGCATGGGAGCAGTGTGGCTGGGACGGCAGACCTATCTCGACCGCCAGGTTGCGGTGAAGGCGCTGACCCTGCAGGGCGACGAGAAGTTCGCTGCACGTTTCCGCCGCGAGGCGCGCATCCTTGCCGGATTGTCGCATCCGCACATCGTCGCCTGCCACCAGGCAGGAATGGCCCCGGATGGTCGGCCATTTCTGGTCATGGAATTCGTCGACGGCCCCGACCTCAAACGCCATCTAGCAGCGCATGGGCCGCTCGTTCCGGCCGAGGCCGCCCGACTGGTCGCCGAAGTGGCTGACGGTCTGCGCCACGCCCACGCTCAAGGCATCATTCATCGCGACGTGAAGCCCGAGAACATCCTCCTGGCCAAGCGCCCTGATGGTGCTTGGACCGCAAAGCTCGCCGACCTCGGCCTGGCTCGCACCAGTCAGGGCGTGCAGGGTCAGGCGCATGACCTGACCGCCGCCGGCCAGGTCATCGGCACGCCAGCGACCATGGCCCCGGAACAGTTCGACAATCCTGATGCGGTCGACCATCGGGCCGACATATATGGCTTGGGCTGCGTGCTACATAATGCGCTCACTGGGGCCGCGGCGTTCTCCGGCGCCAGCTTTGCGGCCTTGGTCGCCAGCAAGGTGCACGGGCCGGCTCCCGATCCGTCTAGCGTGCGCGCCGACCTACCGCGCGAACTCAGCGCGCTGTGCCGCCGTATGCTCGCCCGCGATCGCGACCAGCGCCCGACCTACGAGGAGATCATCGCTGCCTTGCGAGCGCCGCAGATGCAAGCGCGCCGCTCGCCCATGCTGCTGCCGATTGTCGGGGCCCTGGTCGCTGCCGTGGTGATTGCAGCGGTGCTGGTCTTACGCGCTGGGTCAGCACCGACGATGCCGACTGCCCCGGCGCAACCGGCCGCAGTGGCCCACATTGTCCCCGTTGCCCCCGTAGCCCCCGTCGCGGCAACTTCGGTGGTAGTGCCGGTGCCGGTTCCGGCCAAGGCGACTCCGCTTGGCCTGCCGCCATTGCTCCAACCGACCGACCTGTTTCGCAGCGAATTCACCAAGCGCTTGGCTGACTGGAACATCGCCGATCCGCTCGCCTGGGCGGTCAGTGAGGACGTTGAGGGCTTCCCGATTGCCGGCACCAGTGGCGAGATTGTCCGTCCCTTACCAGGCGCTCCGGGCAGCCTGAGCGGTGTCGTCGTGATGCCCCAGCAGACCAAGCGCGTCCTGGTTGGCGTCCGCGATGCGACAGGCCGCACCACCAGCCTGCTTCTGCTGCCATTCGATCCGCTCATCGTCAGCCTCATTGCGTCTTCTGCGGACGGCACGCAGACGGACAGCCAGGGCAGCGCGACCCAGCAGGATCGCCGCGTCGCCTTCACGTTGCGCTTCGCCGCCGGCCGCCTGCAGGCCATCTTGCCAGGCGCAGCGGTCGCTGCTCCATTGCAGATTGAATTGCCTGCTCCGCCGGTCGCCGTCGTACTCTATGCTGATGGCGAACGGCCGGCCCTGTTCGAGGCCCTGCGCGCCGAGCCGTAATCACGAGGCTTTTGTCTGGTTGCGCCTTCCCGCCCACGGCTTTCTGCCACGATCCCATTATGTCTGAACCAGATGGCACTACGAGGCCGGGCGGCGAACCGTCGCTCGGCCAGCTCCTCGAACCCCTGCGCGATCCGTTCCGCCGCGTGCGCGGCCGCCTCGCCCTGACCGTGGTCTGCGGCTGGGGCAAGTTCTTCCTCCCGCTGGCCATTCCTTGGGTCATCGGTCAGGTCATCGACCAGGTGCTGAAACCAGGGTTACCCCCAGAACAGGCCTCACCGCTGCTGCTGCGTTACGCCGGCATAGCGTTGGTTGCGGTGGCCATCGCCGCGATCGCGACCTACTGGCGGCACCTGCTTGCTCAGCTCATCCAAAGCGAAGTGCAGCACCGTCTGCGCAAACGGCTTTTTCATCATCTCCAGCGACTGAGCATGGCGTTCTTCCAGCGCCATCACGCCGGAGCGCTCGGTGCTCGGGTCAGCTCGGACATCTCGGCGGCTGGCGCCATGTTTGACAAGGGCGTGGTCAACTACGCCATGGATATCGCACTGTTCGCGGTGATGTCGGTGTGGCTGGCGACGGTGTCGTGGCAGCTCACCGTGGTGGCCTATGCGCCGCTGGCGGTCACCGCCTTCTTCATGTGGCGGGTGACGCCGACTCTGCGCCGCCAGCAAAAAGCGGTGCAGGAGGGCCAGAGCCACATCACCGGCATCGCCGCCGAGATGTTCGCCGGCATCACCCTGGTGAAGGCCAGCGCTGGCGAGGACGAGGCAGTCGAGGAGTTCAGTGAGCGCTCGAAGCTGGTGCGCAGCCTGCAAGGCCAGACCGCGCGCATGCAGGCCCGCTTCACCAGCGTGACCCACGCCATGGTGACGGTGAACGGCGCCGCCGTCGCTCTGATCGGCGCCTGGCTGATCAGCAACGGTTCGTCCACCCTGACCATCGGTACGCTGGTCGCATTCCTGATGTATTTGGGCAACGTCACCGGCGCGGTGCAGCGCATGATTGACAACATCCTCCAATTGCAGGAAAGCTTTGCCGCGCTGGAACGCATCAACGATTACCTCCACGTTCTGCCGTCGCCGGCTGACAAGCCGGACGCTGGCGAGCCGCCGATTGCCGGCGAACTGACCTTTCGTGAGGTGCATTTCGCCTACCCGGGCAAGCCTGCGGTGCTCGACGGCTTCTCGTTCACATTCAAGCGCGGCCGCAGCTACGCCCTGGTCGGGCCGTCGGGCAGCGGCAAGAGCACGCTCGCCCAGCTTATGCTGCGCTTCTACGATCCCGACGGCGGTGCAGTGCTGGCCGATGGCCACGACCTGCGCGACCTGCGCCAGCAATGGTGGCGCAACCACGTCGCCATCGTGCTGCAGGATCCGATCCTGTTCTCGACCTCGGTGGCCGACAACATCGACTTCGCGCGCGATGGGGCCGGCCGCGAGCGGATTGAGGCCGCCGCCCGCGCCGCCCAGGCGCATGACTTCATCGCCGCCCTGCCCGAGGGCTACGACACGCGTCTCGGCGAGCGCGGCGTGTCGCTGTCGGGCGGTCAGCGCCAGCGCATCGCCATCGCGCGGGCCCTGCTGCGCGAGCCGAAGCTGCTCATCCTCGACGAGGCGACCAGCGCCCTCGACGCGGTCACCGAGCGCGCGATCAAGCAAGTGGTCGACGGCCTGCGCGGCACGCGCACCGTTGTGGTCATCGCCCATCGCCTGTCGACGATCAAGGATGTCGATGAGATCGTCGTACTTGAGCGCGGCCGCATCGCCGAGACCGGCCCGTACGAGGCCCTGCTCGCGCGTGGCGGCCTGTTCAGCCGGCTGGTGGCCGAGCAGTCGCGCGAGGGCTGAGGCACCGATCCCTGCCGCTTGGTCGCCGAGATGCGATGCTTCGCTACCTAACTAGGCTTGCCCAGGCGATGCGGTCGGCGGCAGCGCGGGACTACGGTCCGGCCGGCGATTGCGACTCCAGCTCCTTGACCTGCGATCCGATCGCCGTCAACCGCGTGACGGAGCCGTCAGGCAGGCCGTCGACTCGCAGGTGCGCGGCGGCGACGTCCGGCTCGCCTGGTGCGCAGGCGTTCCACCAGAAGGCGGTCCAGCCTGCCGCCTGGTCGACCGGCGCCACAACGTCGGGTTCGCCGAGTAGGGCGACGAGATCGGCTCGCTTGGTTCCATGCCTGGAGATCTCGGCCAGCGGCCGCCGCTGCCGCGCCGTGGCTTCCAGCGGCGGGGCAACTACGACCCTGGCGCCGAACGCGATCTGCCCGCCCATGCCGGGTGGCCAGGGGCCGCCCAAGGACGGATCTGGATACGTCCGCGTCGATGACCAGATGCCGGCGGCCAGCAGCACCGTGGCAATCGCGATCAACACGCCGGCCTTCCATGGCTTCATGTCAGTAGCCCAGCGGCTGGCGGTTCACCGTCTGATTCTGCGCGAAGGCGGCGTTGTAGCCCCGCGGATCAAGGGTGGCGACATGCCCATCAAGGAACACGAAGTTGGCCTTGCCGCGATGGCGATAGGCCACCGTCGACCAGTTGGCGGCATCAGGCCAGCCGGAGTTGTTGTCCTGGAAGAGGAAGAACACCGAGGAACTGTGGACGCGCGAGAAGCTTAGCAGCGTATAGGGCAAATTGTTGTGGTACCAGTTGTTCAGCGCCGAGGATTCCTGGGCCAGCCCGTAGGTGACGTAGTAGCCGCTGGTAGCGGCGTTGCCCGGCACGTAGGGGCTCTGCGCCCCGCCGTCGACCGGGCAGCGGTAGGTGCGGATGCTGGCGTTCGCAGGACGGTTCCACGCCCACTCCAGATCAAGCGGGTCGGCCATCGCCCTGGTCCAATGCTGGTCATCATAGATGGCATTGATCGGGAGGATGCCGTTGTTGTCCCCGGCCCACCCGAGGCCTGCTACTCCGAGCTGGCGGAGCTGGTTGCCGCAGATGGTCGTCTTGGCCATGTCCCGGGCGATGGACACCGCGGGCAGCAGCAAAGCCGCCAGGATGGCGATGATCGAGATGACGACGAGCAACTCGATCAGGGTGAAGGCGTGACGGATGGCCATGACAGGATCCTTATTGCCGCTGGGTGGTTCAACCTGCAACGATCTCGACGCCTGTGCCGCGCAGGAGCAGCGCCGCCGCGCCGATGCGCACCGCGCAGGCGAGGCCGTTGGGGCCGCTGCGCTGGTGCCAGGGCTGCGCCGGGGCCGCTTCGGGCGGCCGGCCGGTGGCGTCGGCGGCGGTGACCGCGCCGCGTAGGGCTGCGTCGACCGTGCCGCGCACGCTCCACACCAGCAGCAGGTCCTCGACGCCGGGGCGCAGGAACCAGCGGCCGCGCAGGGCGCCGTCGGCGTAGTCGCCGGCTGGCTGGCAGCCGGCGAGCTGGTTGGCGAAGGCAGAGAGGTCCGGCGGTGGCGGATCGGTTGGCGGCGGTGCCGTGGCGACGACCCAGGCGTTGGCGCCGCGCAGGAGGTCGACGTGCAGACCCTCGGTGGTGACGCGGCCACCATCGAGGGCGCGGATCGGCACCGACGAGCGGTTGCGCAGCAACTGGGTGCGCACCAGAGACAGGCCGCCGTGCCGACGCAGGTCGAAGAAGCCGCAGTCCTCCCAGCCGACGCGCGGTTCCAGCACGGCGTCCTCGAACTCCAGAGAGCAATGCCGGATCAGGCCGTCACCGCCGTGGCAGCGGCCGTAGACGGTCACCGGCTGGATGACGCCGCGCACGTCGAGGCGGCGGAACACGGTGCGGCCGGCGGGTCGACCATCCTGCCAGAAGTGGCTGCCGTCATACTCGTACAGGCAGTCAATGCCGGAGACGGTGCAGTCCTCGATCAGCCAGTCGTCGCTGTGCGGGGCGGGACCGCGGTAGGCGCGGTCGTGCGGCGAGAAGTGGACCAGCGCGGCGAGGGTGTTGGTGCGCCCGCCGGTGAAGCGATGCTCGACCCGGCTCGGCCCTTCGAAACGGCAGCGCCGCACGGTCAGGCGCAGGGCGGAGAAACGGATGCAGTTGCAGGCGGTGTTCAGCACCGTGTCCTCGATCAGCACGTCGCGGTTGCCGGCCCCGGCCAGGCAGTCGTCGCCGGTCTCGAACAGGCAATCGGCGATGCGCGCACGGGCGCAGTCACCCAGGTCGATGCCATCCCAGCCGCCGTGCACACGGAAGCGCTCGAAGGTGAGGTCGGTGCAGTGCCAGGCGGCGACGCCCCAGTTGCCGATGTCCTGGAACAGCACGTCGCGCAGGATCACGTCGCGGCAGCGTTCCAGCCAGATGCCGTGCCGTCCGCGCTGACCGCCTTCACCGTTGGGGTCGAAGCAGTTAGCGCCATCGACCGTGCCCGGCCCGAGGATGCGGATGCCGACCGCATCGCGGGCGACCAGCTGCGCCTCGTCGGAGAAGTCGCGGTGGTCGGTCGAACCGAGCAGTACGGCGCCCTCGTCCAGGCGGATGGTGGTGTGGCTGCCCAGGCGCAGCGTCCCGCAGCACCAGCGTCCGGGGCCAAAGCGCAGTTCGCCGCCGCCGGCAGCGGCGATGCGGTCGAGGACGGCCTGCAACGCAGTCGTGTTCAGGGTCGCGCCGTCGGCCACTGCGCCGCTATCGGCGGCGGCGAGGCGCAGTCCGTCCGGTTGGTCGGCGTGGTACGGAGCAAGCGGTGCCGCGATGGGACGGGTCATTTGGCCGCTCCCAGGAAGCGCCAACGCGTCGACAGCCAGGGGCCGCCGCTCCACGTCGGGTGGTACTGCTGGGTGCGGGCGAAGGCGGCGCTGCGGTTGGCGGCCCACTCCAGGACGCGCCGGCCCTTGTCGACCACCGCCCAGCCGAGGCGGATCTCGCGCCCGACTGCAGGCTTCACCTCGGCCAGTTCGCTCCACGGGATCGCCGCCTCGTAACGCCACACGCCTTCGCCGCGTACCACTGCCAGGCGGGCGTTGCCGACCAGGCCTTGGTCGCGCGGCAGCTTCGGCGAGTACGGATAGGCGTTGTGCAGCGGCACGCCCGGGGCCATGAAGCGCCAGACCTCGGGGATCGGCTCGCCGATCGACTCCAGGCGCGGCGCCTCAAAGGGCGGCCAATCATTGCGGTAGCTGTCGTCAGGCGGATTCGCGAGACGCGCGAGATGGCGGTCGCGCACCACCGCGTACGGCTCGGCCAGGCGGTTGGCCTTGCCGGCGTAGAGGTCGTACTCGTAGTCGGGATGCAGGCGGTTGCGCCGCGTGTCGATGCGCGCCCGAGCCTTGGCGTCGAGGAACGGATCTTGCTTGTCGGCGACGTCGAAGATGTCGATGGCCAGCCGCAAGGCATCGCCGGCGCTGCCGCGGAAGATCGGCATGGAGCTTGACCAGTAGAGGTAGGGGAGGTCCTCGTGCACCAGGCTGTGGATGGCGTCGTGGGTCGGCCGCCAGTCGGCGCTCGGGTCAGCAACCTCGGCCATGAGGTAGAGGAAGCTGTCATCCCACAGCATCGCGACGCGTGCCGCCGAGACGCCGCCGTCCTTGCCGCTCAGGGCATACATCGGGAACCACAGCTTCTCGGTCACTGAAATCTCAGCCTTGCCACCGGTCATCAGCGTCGGCACGGCGCCGAGCTTCTCCCATTCTTTAAGCTCGCCGTCGATGGTCGGAGTGCCGCGGCGGATCAGCGCGAGGTGCACGTCCTCGGTCAGCTCTAGGCTGCCCTTGCCGTCACTGACGCTCAGCCGCATCGGCCAGGCATTGCGTGCTGACGGCGTGGATTTCACCACGCGGAAGGCGAACTCCTTGGATTCACCAGGGGCGAGTGCCGGGGTCGAAAACTCGGCCGGTTCTAACGTCCAGCCTTCGGGTGCGGTTAGCTTAACGGTCACCGGCCGGGTTGCGCCGGTGCGATTTTCGACCACCGCGCGCACTTCGGCCCCGGCATCCAGCGGGCTGGTGATGTCGAGCAGTCCAGCCTGCAGGCCGCAGCCGTTGTAGTCGATCGGTGCCACCTTCAGACGCTGGCGCAGGTCGTCGAGACCCTTGCTGCTGCGTAGATAGATTGGCTCTTCGGTCAGTGGCACGATCAGCTCACCATCCTTGCGGATGTTCAGCAGCTCGTTGCCCTCAAGGTTGAAAGCCGACAACTGGTTCTGCGGATCAGCCAAGCGCATGGTGCCGTCAGCGAGGACCTGTGGAAAAAAGGCATCACCCTCGCCCGGCTTCCAGCCGCTGCCGTAGAGCTTCACCGAGCCGATAACCACGGCGCAGTGGCGGGTCTTGTCTTCACGACCCTGGAACAAGACGATGTGCGGCAGCGCTTCTGGACGCAGGTTGCCCAGGCAGTCGCTATCTTCGACGAAGGACAGCCAGGTCGAGCAGGCCTGCCCGACCGGACGCGGCGCGTGCAGCTTGTTGTTTCCGGGCACGCTCCACGCATAGGCCTCGCTCAATGGATGGACCATCTGCAGTCCGGCGGCCATCTTCAGGGTAATGTTGGCGATGACGAAGAAGTCGGCCGGGCTGGCCCAATTCTCGTTCTCCAGCGCCGGCTTCCCGAGCGCCTGGCTGTGCACCATGCCGCGGTTGTCAGTGAAGGCGGCGCCGTACTGGTGGTGGGTGGTGGCATCGACGAGGTCCTGGTCGCCACTGATCTGCAGCTGGTCGACGAAGTTGTCGATCGAATCCTGGCCGACGATCATGAATGTCGGATCGGCGCGCTTGGCCGCTGGGCGCACCACGCGCAGCACGTCGCGCATGTAGGCGGCCGTAGAGTGCCAGTTGGTGATGCCACCGCCCTCCCATGGCTCGTTGCGCACGTAGCCATGGCGCAGCACGTCCTTGTAGCGCTCGATCAGGCGGAAGGTGTGGTCGGCCAAGCTGGGGAACTTCCCGACCTCGCCGAAGTCTTCGGGCTTGGTGACGATGTGCGCCTTTCCCCCGTCTGTGTAGGTGATCGCCTTGTTACCGATCCGCGGCACGTCGCCCATACCGTAGGTCATCAGCTCGCCTTGGATGAGCAGATGATTGGCGCGCGCTGCCTCGTAGCCGGCGCGGTTGCGCTCCCAGTCGTAATCCGTGGCCCCATTTTTAGGCCACACCGCCGGGCCGCCGTCGCCCCAGCGCGCCCATTTGAAGCCATAGCGGCCGATGAAGCCGACCAGCTCGGCGTTGACGCGGTGTGCTTCGCATGGCAGACCGACCTGGAATGGCGACTGTGGCTTGAAACCATTGGCCGGCGTCCGCACCACCGCGGCGGTGGCTAGGCGCAGTGCCGGCTGCGGCCCATCGCCATCAGGGTCGAGCAGCAGCGAGAAGCACCCATAGCGCCCCGGCACAGCGGCAGCACGCAGGGGCAGCTCGGCTTTCGGTGCCAGCACGGTACCCTCGGGTAAGGCGCCGGCGGCGAGTTCTTCATAGTCAGCCCACTTGGCTTTCCAGATGTCATTGGGATCGCCGAGCACCTCGCGCGTGCGGCGCAGGCTCCAGCGGGCTTTGCCCAGGTCGATCGGCGCAGCGGTGCCGTTGGCGACGCGCGCGGTGATCGACAGCTCGACGGCCGGATCGTACGAGATGCCGGACGGATGCGACCACTCCAAGTTGGTGACGCGCAGTGGGGTTTCGACCGCGGCAAGCAGGCTGCCGACGAGAATAAGTGGGACGAAACGGTACATCAGGACTCCGATTTCTGAATAGTGGGCGGTGGATCACAACGCTCTGGGAGCAGGTCGATGGAGGCGTGGAATGGCGTAAAGGCGCCGACCAGCAGGCGGTGGCAACGGCGCTCGGCGATACCACCGATGTGGCTGCCGTCACCGGTGAAGATGCGGTGTGCGCTCGGCGGTAGGCCGCGCAGGCGCCACGCGCTGCCATCGGTGGCGATAGCTAGGTGATCACCGCCGGCACTAAAGGTGCGACCACTTTCAGTGAGTGAGCAGGTGCCGCTGGCGTCGGTCAATCTTCCGCCTTCTCGCAGTAGGAATTGCAAATTCACCGGCACGTCAACCTCACCATCGACCGCGATGTGTAGGCGAAATCCACCACCGGGCAGGCGTTCGATGCGCAGCTGCACCTGCTGGTCATACGGCAGGTTGGCCCAGTCCCACTTTTGTCGTGGTCGGTAATGCGCGACATGGTCTTGACCGTGGTCACGGTAGGTCAGCAGCATCGCGCCGTCAGCTTCGTAGGCGAGGTGCTCAGGCCGGAAGCCGCCGGAGCCGGCCCCCCAGGTCAGCTTGATGCCGTCGATCACCGCCTGGCCGTGATGCAGGCTCATCACCGTGTTGCTGCGCGGCGGAGCGCCCCAGCGTCCGTAGGTGACATCCCAGAAGTGGCCGCCGTGGTCGGCCACGACGGTGGCGGCGATTGCGCCATCGCGCCAGCGCCAGATCGGTTCTGTTGCAGCGCGTAACTCGACGCGCGTCGGCAGTGGCTTGCGCGGCACGGCTTCGTCGCGGAAACGCGCGTCGTCCATCAGGAAGCGCAGCGGGACAAATGTCGAGTGCGATGGCTCCAAATGCTCAAGCAGCAGGTCTGCCGCCGTCGCCAATTCTCCGTCCTGGTACTCCACCGCCAAACGCTTGGCCAGCCACCAATCGCCCCAACGACAGGCAATCGCGCCGCGGTCTTGGCGGTGGCTGAAAGTCGAGTCGGCTTCGCCATTGGGTTGGATGAAGCGCAGGATATTGCGGTAATTGCGATAGGCTGCGTCCAGACAATGGCGGGCGCCAAAATGATCCGCGAGGTACAGCATGCCCCAGTTGGCGACGTTGTTGTAGCCGGGGCTGCGCTCCTCGAACCAGAATCCGTCGCTGTCACAGTCGAGCCCGTCGTCGAGTAGGTCGGCGATGCGCTCGCGGTTACCGGGCTCGGGGAACAGCCGGTCGACGCAGGCCAGTGGCCCAGCACAGGCCGTCCAGCGGTGGTTGGCGGTGTGCGGGCGCAGCGTGCGACAGGCAGCGGCACCGCGTCGCAGGTACTGCTCCAGCACCGGCAGGATTTCGTCACGTCCGGGCAGGGTCGAGGCGGCAACGCGCTCGTAGGTGGCGCAGATGCCGGGCAGAGTGAAGCCGACCTCTGCACAGCCAGGAGCCGCCGAGATGCCGAGCATGACGGTGCCGTCGTGGCGCTGCCGCCGTTGCATGAAGCCGAGCGCTAAGCGCAAGCGCTCCAGCATCGCCGGCTGGCCGTGCCACTCTGGGAAGTCGGGGTAGAGATAGGCAGCGAACAGATTGGGAAATGCGTAGATGGCATTGCGGCTGTCAGCGTAGCCGCTGTCGTCCCAGACGAAGCCGCCGCAGTTGCGGCTGCCCGCCTCGGTGCACTGCGCCGTGAGCAGCAGTGTGACCTTCTCCCGGGTGTGGGCGTTGATGCGTGCCAGATCAGAGGACATGGGCATCTCCGGATTCGCTCGTGACCACCAGGCGCGGTTCGAGGAGGATATGGCGTGGCGGTCCGGTATGCCCGGCGAGGCGCTCGGCGAGCAGCGCGAAGACCGCCTTGCCGGTGTCGCGGTTCAGCTTGTCGATGGTGGCATCGAGCGGGCCGCCAGCCGCGGCCAGTTCCGGATCGTCGCGCCAGAAGTTGTCATAGCCGCACACCAGTGGCGTCGGACCGGCGAGGCGGAAGCGGCGCAGGGCGGCGATGAAGCGGAAAGCGTGGCGGTCGGAGGTGGCGAGGATGGCCTCGGGCGGCTCGGCCCCGGTCAGCACCGGCGCGAGCACCCCGGCCAGCGCGTCGACCTGGCGCTCGAACGCGGCAGCGTCGGCCGCTTCTTCCGCGAGTACGCCCGGCAGGCGCGGCGGCGTCGGCAGCAGTTCCATGCCCTGGTGGCGGCAGGCTTCGCGGGCGCCGCGGTCGCGGTTGGCCAGCCAGGCGCGGCCATCGGGCTGCCAGCCGCGCAGCACGCGGCGGCAGCCGCGGCCGGCCAGCCAGCCGACCAGGGCGGCGGCGCCGGCGGCATGGTCGGAGGAGACCGAGTCGATGTCGGGCAGATCCTCGGTCAGGCCGTGCGCCGCCAGCGGGATCCCGCTGGCGATCAGCGGGGCGATGGCGGTCGACAGCGCCGCACCGTCCATATGCGTCGTCACCACCAGCACGCCGCGCGGCCGTTCCGCCAGCACTCGCGCCGCCGTCGCCTGGTTGATCACCGGCACCGGTAGGCACAGCAACGGTGCGCCGCGGGCGATAGCCCAGGTCTGGGCGGTGTCGAGGGCGCCAGCGACGATGCGTTCGAGGTGCCCGCCAGGTGTGCTGTCGGGATGGCGGATGGTGTCGGTGAGCACCACCAGCGCGCCATCGGCCAGGGCGCGCGGCGTGGCGCCGACGCGCCACAACTGGCCCTGCTGCGTCACCGTGCCGTCCCCGGCCAGGGCGCCCAGGGCGACGCGCACGGCGTGGCGGGTGACGCTGAGCCGCTCGGCCAGTTCGCGTTCGGCTGGCAGCTCGTGGTCGGCAAAATCGCCCTCGGCGATCAGCCGGCGCAGCTCGCTGATCGCCTGGCGGGTGGTGCGGCGTGGGGTGATGGTTTCAGTCATGGCTTATCTGGGCAAGGTGCTGTTGGCTTCACTTCTTCACCGCGCCGACCGCCTCGCCGATGCGTTTGCGCCAGCTCTTACTCTCGTCCGTCTTCAGCCACAGGTTGAGCGTGCTGCCGTTGCCGAGGCCGACGGCTTGGATACCGGCAATGAGGTTGCGCGCCGCCACTGGGGTTGCAGCCTTCACCTCGAGGAAGATCGCCTCTTCGCCGACGCGCACCGCGCCATCCTTCGGCGCCAGGACACGGCCCTGCAGGTCGCGCCCGGTGACTCCCTCGGGCAGGATGCAGAGGTAGTCGAGCCCCTGCGACCAGAGGACGCCGACGAAGCGCGTCGGATCATCGTTGCGCTGCCAGACGTAGCAGGGCAGGCCGCGGCGCAGGTAGACCAGCGACAGCGGGTCGCAGCGTTCAAGCATTGAGCTGGTGACACTATAGGCGACCGCCCCCGGCCGCGGCTGGCTGGAGCTCGGGTCGAAGATCTCGTGCAGGGCGAAGAAGAAGAAGCGCTCCGCTCCGCGCCAGGTCGCCGCGCAGTAGGCGCGCGGGATGAAGCTGGCGACATGCCGGCGGTTGAAGGCCTGCGAGAGCACGGCCAGCTCACCCTTCACATCAGCGGGGAACCAGCCGGACTCGGTGTTCCAGATCGCGTATTTTCCTGGCTTCGCCGGGCTGAACCAGCCGACCGTGTCCCCTGGATCCCGTTTCCACTTCCCCGTCTCCTTGACCTGCGCGGACCGCATGGTGAGGGTACTGACGCGGGCGAAAGAACCCAGCTCAGGCTCATCGTTGCAGTAGGGATGGATACCGGTGCCGTCGGTCAGCTTGTCGAAGTCGGGGATGTGCCTCATGCCCTCGTCGAAGGGCTCGGCCCACTGCGCGGCGAAGATGATCTTCGCCGCCGGGTCGCCGGCGCGGATGCCCTTGGCGGCGAAGGGGAAGATCCTGTGGATGTAGGTCTGGATGGCGGTCATCTTCTCCACCCCGATGAGGAAGTGGCCGAGCGAGGGCTCGTTCCAGATCTCGTAGGCCTGGATGACGCCCTTGAACTCCTCGGCCAGGCGCTGGCTGGCACGCCCAAAAGCCTCGGGGTCGGCCGGCGGTGAGAAGAGCCAGTAGAGGTCCTTATTCGCTTTGACTTCGGGATGCACGTTCCACTGCGCGCAGTAGCCGAAGACTGGCATCATTGCTAGTTTGTTCTCTTGGCAGAGCTTCACGCCGCCCCACAGCTGCGGGTGATCTTTGGAGAAAACGTATTTGCCCTGCTCGTGCTCAAAACGGTCCCACGGCAGATCCCAGCGGACCCAGCGGGCGCCGACAGCGAGGATGGCTGGCATGGTCGCGGGTGTCAGCTCGGTGCAGATGCCGAATCTGCTGGCGGTCAGCAGCTCGGCCTTCTGCGGCGGCAGCACCGCCACGTCGACCGCGCGGCGGCCGCCCAAGCGACCTTCGGGGAAGGCGAGCGGCTTGCCCTCGCGGCAGGGCTGGGCGGTGATGCGGAACCAGCCGGGCGAAGGCAGCTCGATGGCGGTCTTCAGTTCCAGCGGTTTGCCCGCTTCCCACTTCGCCGGCAGGTCGCGGGTGAGCAGCTTGCGCCCGTCGACGCCAAGCACCTCAAGCCGGACGAGGTCGGGCAGTTGCTCCGCCGCCAGCTCAGCCGCCGGACTGAGGGTAAGCAGCAACTCGAAACGTGTCGCGCCAGCCTGGAAGAAGGGCAGGTCGCCCGGACGCGTGATCTCCAGCGTCAGGTCGTAGACCGGCGCCGCCTCGCCCGGCTTGAGCTTGGGCGGCACCGCCAGGTCGGGCAGGCAGGGCAGGCCGGCAACGACGACCGGCTCGTTGGCTTCACGCTGTGAGAGCGGGCGGATGCTCGGCGTGCGCTCGTGGATGCCAGCCGGCCAGAACGGATTACCGCCGAGCTCGTTGTGGCCCCAGAACCACCACATGTGCGCCTGCTGGACGCCCGGCGCCTCGTGTCGCACGAAGACCGCGACGACGTTGCCCTGATCCTTGAGCAGGCTGGCAGGCAGGCGGTAGCTGCGGTCGGCGAGCGGATCGCAACTGCCGCCGACCTTCTTCCCGTTCACCCAGGTCTCGTCCTGGTCGCCGACCACGCCAAGGGACAGCACCAGCTCCTTGCCCTTCCACTCCGCTGGCACGTCGAAGCTGGTGCGGAACCACAGCGCGCGCAGGCCGGTGACCTCGCCGCCCCAGTTCACCGCGTCGTAGCTGCCCGAGGGCGGCTTGGAGGGGTCGTTGGAGAATGTCTGCCCGGTCCAGTCCCAGGGCAGCGTGCGCGGCTTCCAGGCCGCATCGTCGAAGGCTGGCTGCGCTGGATCGCCGGTGATCGGCGCGTTGGGCTCGGGCATGCGCCAATCGGGCAGGCTTTTTGCCTGCGCGAGGCTCCAGGCCAGCGTTCCCGGTTTGGCCTCGCTGGCGGGTGCATCCGCGGCCCACGCCAGCATGGTGGTAAATAGCACGGCTGCGACGGCACGGAGCATGGGAACCTCTTTGGGTCAACTGTATGGTTGGACAATCCAACCATATTCAACCACAGCCAAAAGTCAAGTTGCCACGGAGCACCGTCTTGCAGTCAATGCGCACGACTGAATACGTACGAATAAATCCAGGATGATCTCTTAAGAGCAATGGTGTTTAGCAACACGGACAAGGCGAGCTCACGAAGCAAACTATTACTAAACACCATTGCCCCTAGTACTACTGTGTTATAAAAGTAAAAAGCTCCAATTTCGTCGCTCGGATTGGGTCATAATGGCCTCTATAATGTGGTGTCTGATGGTCCGGATGCTGTGCGGGGACCGCCGATATCCGTCAGACTGGGGAGCCTCGCGGCTTGGGCTGTCTGCCTGGGGGAGGTCGGACGAAGGTGATGTCGCGAGGGGGGAAAAAAAGCGCGCGGGTTCGGCGGCGATTCAGAGGGCGGCGTGGTGGTGGAATCCAGTCCACCTGCGGCCTTCGAAATGGTCGATGCCGATTTCGTCTTTAATCTCTAGGTATCTACCTGAGCGAAGCGATGCGGGTGAACATCAACGGTTCCGGCGGTACCGGTGGGCAGATCGACTACCCATATCTCACCGGCGGTCCGATCGATCCGGCGAATCCGCGTGGCGCCGGGTGGAACTGGGCAACCTGGCGAATCTCGCACAAGAAGAAGGCCAATGCGGTGTTTTACGACCTGCGCGTCCAGACCGTGGGGTGGGATGATAGCAATCCGACCCATAACGACCAGGGACCGGGGAACATGTGGAACGGGCGGTGGGACTCGCAGTGGTGACCGGGCCGTAGCCCCGCCCATCGTCCGCACCGAAATCGACCATCGGGTCACGTTCGGACCGCGGACGCCAGCAGGAGGGTGAGCACCGACCTCACGGTACGCCCCATAGCATCTCCGGGCCTATGCCTGGGATGCCGCGACGATCGTTGCGCGTCGATGGATAGCTCCACTCCGGCACCATCGCTTCGACGTGCATGTCGGCGAACAGCGCGTTTGCCTTGCCACGATGGCTGATGCGCCACGAGGCGTGGTTGGCCAACGGTAGGGGGATGCGCCCCTCGTCAGTGCGCATGAGCCGGCTCTTGGTCGGCGCATCCACCCACACGCCATCGGAGAACTGCCCGGTCACCTGCACCGCCCAGCGCTCGCTGATGAGCATGAACCGACTCTTGTGCGGCAGACGTTCAGGCAGGATCCACCACTGCGTGGAACTATTCAGTCCCAGTGACGTGAGAACACCATCGCAGTAGCCGTAGCTGGCCGTGTAGACATCAGTGTTGGTCATGAAGCCGTACGTCGAGCGCTTCCAGTTGGCGTTCGGACATTGGCAGAAGTTGGAGACGTCATCGACGTAGGGCATGATGAAGCGAAACCACTTGCCAGAGTCGGGGTTGGATGGATCAGTCCTCTCGCCGGGCGGGATGTAACCGTTGTGATCGGCGGAGTAACCGGTGAGTACCGTGCCGATCTGGCGCAGTTGGCTGCTGCAGACGGTGGCGTTCGCCGCCTCCTTGACCACTCTGATGGCGGGCAGAAGCAGCGCGGCGAGCGCGCCGATGATCGCGACGACGACCAGCAACTCGATGAGGGTGAAGGCGCGCATGTCAGGCAGCCTCCCCGGCTGCCGTCGGGGCGAGTTCCTCGGCTGTGATCAGCCGTGGCGGCAGGACCTCGACGCGAGGCTCGCCATCCTGCGCCAGGAGCGCCACCAACCGCTCCCCGGCGGTGGGATTCGCCTTGTCGATGCTCACCGGTGGACGGTAGGTCTCGGGCAGGCCGTCGGCGATGCTGTGCGGCAGCCCATCGTAACCCAGCACCAGGAGGTCCTCGCCTGGCAACCGTCCGCAGCGTCGAGCCGCCGCCGCGGCAGCGGCGACCTGGTGGTCGCTGGTGACGAGCAGGGCGTCGCAGGCCCCCGCACCAGTGATCACCGGTGCCAGTTCGGCGGTGAACCAGCGGACCGCGTCGGCGAAGGTCGTGGGGTCGTGGCAGGCCGGAGGCGGGCCGGTGAGGATCGGCTCCCGCGCGGTCAGGCCATGCCGGCAGCTGGCCTCGGTGTAGCCTGCCAGGCGTTCAGCCACCCAGGCCTGGCCATGGGCCGCGGCCATCAGCATGGCTGGGCGCCTGCGGCCCTGGCCGACCGCCCAATCGATGAGGGCGGCGGCGCCGGACTGGTGGTCGTGACGTACCCGGTGGATGCGGTGCTGCGGTGCAGCCATGCCGTAGGCGACCAGGCGCAGGCCGCTAGGAGCCATGAGGTCGAGCAGGCGATGTGTGTCGGCATCGTCGAGGATGCCCAGGACGATCCCTGACGGGTGTTGGGCCAACAGTGTTGCCCATCGCCGGGCATCGAGGTGTCCTGGCGCAAGCATGATGGCCGGGCGCCCGGTGCGGTGGGCGGCGAGCATGGCGCCAGTGCCGACCGCCGTGCTCCATCCGGCGTGGCGGTGCCAGCCGGCCAGATGGCCAGGATTCGCGATGGCCAGGATTGCACCGGCCAACACCCCATCATGCGGCGCTGGTACGGCATAGCGGCCCGCCTCCGCGGGCACGATCAGTTCGAGTTCAGCCAACCGGGCGAGGGCGCGGCAGACCGTGCCGCGGGCCACGCCAAGTTCGACCTCGATGGCCCTGGTGGTCGGGATGCGGTCCCCGGGGCGGAGCCGTCCGCTGCGCAGCCATGTGCGCACGGTGTCGACCACGGATTCGGCGGAGCTGTAGTTGCGAGCACGGGGCATGGTTCGACCCTCTCTGTGGCCAGGCTACCAGGTTCTGGTGTGACGTGTATCATTATTCAGGGCCAGACCAGATGTCCTGGTCCCCTCGTCCAGGCACCCCGCGGCGGTCGCTTTGGTCCGGACGCCAGGTTTCCTCCGGAGCGACGTCGACCACGCGGAGATCGGCGAAGATGACATTGGCTTTGCCTCGGTGACTGATGCGCCAGGAGGCATGGTTGGCGCCGGGCAGCGGCACGCGACCTTCGCGGACATCCATGAGCCGAGTCTTGGTCGGGGCGTCCACCCAGGTGCTGTTCGAGAAGTGGCCATCGATGCGCACGGCCCAGCGCTCGCTCAGCAGAGCGGTCCGACCTGGCGAGGGCAGGCGGTTCAACCGCATAGACCACTGCTCGTCGCTCCTCAGGCCCATGGCCCCGAGTAATCCGCCACCGTAGCCATAGCTGGCGCCATAGACGTCGGTGTTGGACATGAAGGGGTGGCCGTTGCGCTTCCAGTTGGCCTTGGGGCACTGCGCAAAATGCGACGTGTCATCGACATACGGCATGATGAATCGGAACCACTGCCCGAAGGGGTTGCCATCGGCCTGCATCGCCGGGGTCACCTGCGAGACGTTGAGCTGAGAGGGAGGGATGCAGCCCCGGTTATCCTGACTATACACCACGTATATCGTCGCAATCTGCCGTAACTGATTGCAGCAGAAGGCACTGTTGGCGTGGTCGCGGATCATCCCGGACACCGGCAAGAGGAGCGCCAGCAGGACGATCACCACTGTCGCGACGACCAGGAGCTCGAGAAGGCTTGAAGCCCTTTGTCTCATAATAGTAATACATAACTAATCGTATCAAAATAGCAACAGAAGACCGCCGAGGTAAACCGCACCTGTAGGTGCATGTGCCAACACAGGTCGAGCTGGCGCTCAACCCTCCCGGGGTGCGCCTTCGTCATTCTCGGGCGTCAGGCTCCTAGACACCGCATCGATCGACCTGGAGGACCGGAATGGAACGGGACTGGTAGCGGGAGTACTGGTCACCAATCGGGTGAACCAGCCACAACCCCTAAGCTCATGTCGTCGCCGTCACTCCGGTCCTCCATGTGATTCAACGGCAGGGTGCCGGCGGCTTCACTTCTTCACCGCGTCGACCACCTCGCCGATCCGTTTGCGCCAGCTCTTACTCTCGTCCGTCTTCAGCCACAGGTTGAGCGTGCTGCCGTTGCCGAGGCCGACGGCTTGGATACCGGCAATGAGGTTGCGCGCCGCCACTGGGGTTGCAGCCTTCACCTCGAGGAAGATCGCCTCTTCGCCGACGCGCACCGCGCCATCCTTCGGCGCCAGGACACGGCCCTGCAGGTCGCGCCCGGTGACTCCCTCGGGCAGGATGCAGAGGTAGTCGAGCCCCTGCGACCAGAGGACGCCGACGAAGCGCGTCGGATCATCGTTGCGCTGCCAGACGTAGCAGGGCAGGCCGCGGCGCAGGTAGACCAGCGACAGCGGGTCGCAGCGTTCAAGCATTGAGCTGGTGACACTATAGGCGACCGCCCCCGGCCGCGGCTGGCTGGAGCTCGGGTCGAAGATCTCGTGCAGGGCGAAGAAGAAGAAGCGCTCCGCTCCGCGCCAGGTCGCCGCGCAGTAGGCGCGCGGGATGAAGCTGGCGACATGCCGGCGGTTGAAGGCCTGCGAGAGCACGGCCAGCTCACCCTTCACATCAGCGGGGAACCAGCCGGACTCGGTGTTCCAGATCGCGTATTTTCCTGGCTTCGCCGGGCTGAACCAGCCGACCGTGTCCCCTGGATCCCGTTTCCACTTCCCCGTCTCCTTGACCTGCGCGGACCGCATGGTGAGGGTACTGACGCGGGCGAAAGAACCCAGCTCAGGCTCATCGTTGCAGTAGGGATGGATACCGGTGCCGTCGGTCAGCTTGTCGAAGTCGGGGATGTGCCTCATGCCCTCGTCGAAGGGCTCGGCCCACTGCGCGGCGAAGATGATCTTCGCCGCCGGGTCGCCGGCGCGGATGCCCTTGGCGGCGAAGGGGAAGATCCTGTGGATGTAGGTCTGGATGGCGGTCATCTTCTCCACCCCGATGAGGAAGTGGCCGAGCGAGGGCTCGTTCCAGATCTCGTAGGCCTGGATGACGCCCTTGAACTCCTCGGCCAGGCGCTGGCTGGCACGCCCAAAAGCCTCGGGGTCGGCCGGCGGTGAGAAGAGCCAGTAGAGGTCCTTATTCGCTTTGACTTCGGGATGCACGTTCCACTGCGCGCAGTAGCCGAAGACTGGCATCATTGCTAGTTTGTTCTCTTGGCAGAGCTTCACGCCGCCCCACAGCTGCGGGTGATCTTTGGAGAAAACGTATTTGCCCTGCTCGTGCTCAAAACGGTCCCACGGCAGATCCCAGCGGACCCAGCGGGCGCCGACAGCGAGGATGGCTGGCATGGTCGCGGGTGTCAGCTCGGTGCAGATGCCGAATCTGCTGGCGGTCAGCAGCTCGGCCTTCTGCGGCGGCAGCACCGCCACGTCGACCGCGCGGCGGCCGCCCAAGCGACCTTCGGGGAAGGCGAGCGGCTTGCCCTCGCGGCAGGGCTGGGCGGTGATGCGGAACCAGCCGGGCGAAGGCAGCTCGATGGCGGTCTTCAGTTCCAGCGGTTTGCCCGCTTCCCACTTCGCCGGCAGGTCGCGGGTGAGCAGCTTGCGCCCGTCGACGCCAAGCACCTCAAGCCGGACGAGGTCGGGCAGTTGCTCCGCCGCCAGCTCAGCCGCCGGACTGAGGGTAAGCAGCAACTCGAAACGTGTCGCGCCAGCCTGGAAGAAGGGCAGGTCGCCCGGACGCGTGATCTCCAGCGTCAGGTCGTAGACCGGCGCCGCCTCGCCCGGCTTGAGCTTGGGCGGCACCGCCAGGTCGGGCAGGCAGGGCAGGCCGGCAACGACGACCGGCTCGTTGGCTTCACGCTGTGAGAGCGGGCGGATGCTCGGCGTGCGCTCGTGGATGCCAGCCGGCCAGAACGGATTACCGCCGAGCTCGTTGTGGCCCCAGAACCACCACATGTGCGCCTGCTGGACGCCCGGCGCCTCGTGTCGCACGAAGACCGCGACGACGTTGCCCTGATCCTTGAGCAGGCTGGCAGGCAGGCGGTAGCTGCGGTCGGCGAGCGGATCGCAACTGCCGCCGACCTTCTTCCCGTTCACCCAGGTCTCGTCCTGGTCGCCGACCACGCCAAGGGACAGCACCAGCTCCTTGCCCTTCCACTCCGCTGGCACGTCGAAGCTGGTGCGGAACCACAGCGCGCGCAGGCCGGTGACCTCGCCGCCCCAGTTCACCGCGTCGTAGCTGCCCGAGGGCGGCTTGGAGGGGTCGTTGGAGAAATTCTGCCCGGTCCAGTCCCAGGGCAGCGTGCGCGGCTTCCAGGCCGCATCGTCGAAGGCCGGCTGCGCTGGATCGCCGGTGATCGGCGCGTTGGGCTCGGGCATGCGCCAATCGGGCAGGCTCATCGCCTGGGCGAGGCTCCAGGCCAGCGATCCCGGTGTGGCCTCGCCAGCGGGTGCATCCCCGGCCCAGGCCAACATGGTGACAAGCAGGACGGCTGCAGCGGCTCGGAGCATGCGGATCTCGTTGAATCAACCGGTGGTCGGACTATTCAACCGTAGTCAACCATGATTTCTGGTCAAGTTCGAACTGTCCAAATTCAGCCCTGGGCTGAGCGATGTCGGCGAAGTCGACGGAGCCCCGCTATCCCTGGCGGACTAGTACGAGGATGTTATCGGTAGAGCGCTTTGCGCTATGCGACCTTAGTCGTGACATACGAGTTACGAAACTCCCTGACTGGCTATCCGCCGCGTTCACAAACGACGGTAAAAAAAGGCGGAAGCGGAGGGATTCGAACCTCGCGCCGGGCCAGCCGCACAGGCTGGCTGGCTCCACCTGCGTGGAGCCAGAGGCGCGACGCCCGGCCGTCCCTGGCCGGGCGGGATTACACGCCATCCCTCCGCTTCCGCCAAACGCAATGACCCAGGCGCTGTGGCCGGGGTCATTGCGTTTGGCGGAAGCGGAGGGATTCGAACCCCCGGTACCCGTTAGGGCACGCCGGTTTTCAAAACCGGTGCATTAGACCACTCTGCCACGCTTCCGTGGCGTGGGAGGTTGTCGGCACGGGCGCGATGTGCAATCCTACCCCGGAGCCGCTGGACGCTCCAGCAAACTGACGCGGACCATCCGACAAGGCTGCGTTTTCTCTTGCCTGAAAGCGCTTCCAACGCATAGAGACGCCCACGAACCGGAGTTTCCATGACAGCCAAACCTATCCTTAATGTCGCCCTGGTCGGTTATGCCTTCATGGGTCGCGCGCACTCCAATGCGTACCAGCAGGTCGGGCGTTTCTTCGCCGACTGCCCCTTCGAGGTTCGTAAGAAGGTGATGATCGCACGTACCGCCGACAAGCTGGCCGCGGCTGCCGAGACCTGGGGCTGGGAGGAGCACAGCACCGATTTCGACGCGGTCATCGCCCGGGATGACATCGATGTGGTCGACATTACCACGCCGCCTAACGGCCATTACGCCCTGGCCAAGAAGGCGCTCCTCGCCGGCAAGCATGTGCTGTGCGAGAAGCCGCTGGCGATGAGTGTCGGTGAAGCCAAGGAGTTAGCTGCGCTGGCCAAGAAGATGAAGCGCACCTGTGGCGTCTGGCATGCCTACCGTTTCTGTCCGGCCGCTAGCACGGCCGCGCGACTCTGCCGCGAAGGGCGCATTGGCGAGATCCGCCATGTCCGCGGCCTGTACCTGCAGGACTGGCTTAACGACCCCACGGTCGGGGCCGGCTGGCGCACTCAGAAGCGCATCTGCGGTTCGGGTTCGCACGGCGATCTCAATGCGCATCTGATCGACATGACCCGCTTCATCACCGGTCTGGAGTTTGAGTCGGTCAACGGCCTGGCGCGCACCTTTGTCGACAAGCGGCCGAGCGGCGACGGCATGGTCAAGGTCGACGTCGATGACGCCTTCCTGTTCCTTGCCCAGCTGCAGGGCGGAGCGGTGGGCAGCTTCGAGGCGACGCGTTTCGCACCCGGTCACAAGAATACCAATTTCATCGAGGTGAATGGCTCAAAGGGCTCGCTGCGCTGGGATTTCCATCGCATGAACGAGCTGCAGTTCTTCAGTTTCGACGATGACGCCCATGTCCAGGGCTGGCACAACATCATGTGCATGGACAGCGCCGCGCATCCCTACGCTGGCAGCTGGTGGCCCAACGGCCACCACGTCGGCTACGAGCACTGCTTCACCAACATGCTCTACGACTACCTGCAGGCGCTCGCAGCTGGCAAACCGTTCCGTCCCGACTTCGCCGATGGCGTTGCGGTGCAGGAGGTGGTCGACGCCGCCCTCGACTCGGCGAAGACGAAGCAGTGGGTCAAGATCGTGCGCAGCCAGAAATTTGCCGGCCCGTCACCGGTACGCGTCCCAGCGGCCGCCGAGCGCAACGCTGGACTCTAGGCCTTTCACTCCAGTCTTTCCGTCCAACCCGCACAGGTGCTACCATGATCAAAGGCCCCGGCCTCTTCCTCGCGCAATTCATGGGCGACAAGCCCCCGTTCGACAGTCTGGACGCGATCTGCGCCTGGGTTGCTTCGCTCGGCTACGTTGGCGTGCAATTGCCCAGTTGGGATCCCCGCATCATTGACCTGGCCAAGGCCGCCGAGAGCCAGGCCTACTGCGACGACCTCAAGGGGAAGATCGCCAAGCACGGTCTGGCGATCACCGAGTTGAGTACTCACCTACAGGGTCAGCTGGTCGCCGTACATCCGGCCTTCGACGAGCAGTTCGATGGCTTTGCGCCCGCCAGCGTGAAGGGTAATCCCAAGGCACGCACCGCCTGGGCGATCGAGCAGGTCAAGCTGGCTGCGCGTGCGTCGCAGAAGCTCGGCCTGAAGGCGCATGCGACCTTCAGCGGTGCGCTGATGTGGCACACCGTCTATCCGTGGCCGCAGCGTCCTGCTGGCCTGGTCGAAGAAGGCTTTGCCGAACTGGCCCGTCGTTGGACTCCAATTCTGGATGTGTTCAAGGACTGCGGTGTGGCGGCCTGCTATGAAGTGCATCCCGGCGAGGATCTGCACGACGGCGCCAGCTTCGAGATGTTCCTCGATGCGGTGAAGGGCCACAGCGCCGCCAACCTGTTGTTCGATCCCAGTCACTTCGTCCTGCAATGCCTCGACTACTTGCAGTACATCGACCTGTACCACGACCGCATCAAGGCGTTCCACGTCAAGGATGCAGAGTTCCGTCCCAACGGCCGGGTCGGTGTGTACGGTGGCTACCAGGGTTGGAAGGAGCGTGCGGGGCGCTTCCGTTCGCTCGGTGATGGTCAGGTCGACTTCGGCGCGATCTTCTCGAAGCTCACCCAGTATGGTTACGACGGCTGGGCGGTGGTCGAGTGGGAGTGCTGCCTGAAGGACAACGTGCAGGGCGCCGCTGAAGGCGTACCCTTCGTCAAGAAACACATCATCAAGCCGGCGGCCAAGGCGTTTGACGACTTCGCAGGTGGCGCGGTCGACAAGAAGCAGCTGCATCGGGTGCTGGGAATCGGCTGACGAAGAGTCGATCGACTGAGTCTGCAGACGTTTCAGCAGGTATGCGCGTATCACCGACCCGTGTGCAACTGCACGCGGGTCGGTTGTTTCATGCCGCCTGACCGCCATCACTTTGCCCCATGCGTTTCACCCTTGCCCTCATTGTCTGCGCAGTCCTGTCGGCTGCCGATCACGGCGAAGTCCTCGCCGTCCTTGGCCCCGACCGTTTGGCCATTCAGTACTACCAGCTGCCGGTCACGGTCCGTCTGGCCGAGATTGAGATTCCGGCTGACAGTGCGGATGCGGCGCAAGCCAAGCTTGGCGAGGTGACGGGAAAGAAGTCGACCATCGCCTGGGCCGCGGATCTTGGGGCTGATGATGCTGGCGTACCGCGTGTCTACGTGACTATCGGTGCGGATACGGCTTCCGTGAACGAGTCGCTGGTCGCCGCCGGGCTGGCCAAGGCCAAGCCGATCGGTCAGGGTGGGCGTAACCGCGACCGTCTGGCCGCAGCGCAGGCCAAGGCACAGAAATCCAAGCTAGGCATGTGGGCAGCCGGCGCGGCTGTTGCTGCTGCGCCAACCCCAGCAACCGCCGCGGCGCCGCCAGCGACAGCGGCGCCGCCAGCGACAGCAGCCCCGCAAGGGACAGCAGCGAAGGCCAAGGCCCCGTTCTGTGCTGAAGTGGACGGCAAGAATTTCTACCCCAGCGATGCTCCCGAGGCGGCCCGCCTGAATCCCAAGCGGCTAGTCTATTACACCAGCGAAGCGGCCGCCAAGAAGGCCGGCAAGGCACTGTGGCAGCCGGCAGCGCCCAGCGCCGGCGGCACCACCATCACGGATGCGCGCGCCGGATTCGAACGCGGCAAGGCGCTGGTCACCCAGGCTTCCGGTCAGGAGCCGACGCCGGAACGCGACAAGCTCTACGAGCGTGCTTTCCTGGAACTATCCTCGGCCATGCAGGTCTACAGCCGGCTCGCCGAGGCCAAGCCCGATGACGAGAAGCTGGGCGAGGAAATGCGCCAGTGCATGCAGATGCGCTATGGCGCGATGAAGAGCAAGCGACTCCACTGATGAGGCCCCCATGCGTCCAATCCTGATCCTGTCCGCCCTCATCCTGGTGCTGGTCGGCTGTGGTGGCGCGCGCGACAGCGCGCAGGCCGATCGTCTGGCCGCCATCATCGCCGCCGGGCAGATCCGGGTCGGCGTCAAGGCCGACTCGCCGCCGTTCGGCGTGGTCCGCAATGGCGTCCATTTCGGCTTCGATGTCGAGATCGCTGAGGCGATTGCACGTCGTATCGGTGTCGACCCGGTGTTCGTCAATGTCACCTCGGCCGAGCGCATCCCCAAGATTGAGGCTGGTGAAGTCGACCTGATCGTCGCCTCGATGACCCAGACCCGAGCCCGTGAGCGACAGATCGATTTTTCGATTCCGTACTTCGAGGACGGCCCAGCCGTGCTGGTCAAGACCGGCAGTCTGATCTCCAGCTACATTCAGCTCGGCGGCAAGCGCCTGGGTGTGGCCAAGGGTTCAAGCACGGCCGCCTCGCTGCTGAAGGTCGCCCCCGAAGCCGAACTGATCGAGCTGCCGGCGATCAAGGATCTGCTCCCCGCCTTAGAGGCGGGTACGGTCGATGCCGTCGCCAGCGACTACCTGATCCTGGTCGGTCTGGCCCGCGCCAGCGGCAAGGGCCGGGCCTACACGGTCGCCGGCGGTCGCATCGTCAGTGAGCCCTATGGCATCGCCATGCCGCGCGACCAGTCCGCCTTGCGTGACGCGGTCAACGAGGCATTGATGGCGATGTGGGAGGACGGGGAGTGGGCGCGCATTGCCGAGAACTGGTTCGGCCCGAAGTCAGCTATGCCAGTGCCGCTGAAGTTCTCGATCGCCACCATCCCTGAGTGACCTGGATCCAGGCTGCTGCTTCGCGGCCTGGGACACCGATCAACGCAAGCGGCCGCCGGGAGATCCCGGCGGCCGCTCTGCTGTTCGGATCCAAGGATCCAGGCAGCTTACTTGATCGCGACTTCCTTGCCGGCTTCGGCTGAGGCGTAGACGCCATCGAGGATCTGCTGGATCATCACGCCGTTCTCGCCTTCGGCGATGTCGTGCGTGCCGTCGCGCGAGCAGACCACGAAGTTGCGCATCTTCTTGTTGAAGATGTCGTTCCAGTCGAGGCCATCGCCGCCGCCGCCGCCGCCCAGGCACGGCGAGGTCATGTTCCACATGAAGCCGTCCTGGTCCTTGTGGACCATGCCGGTCTCCCAGGTCGCGCCGCCCTTCTCGCCCATGATCGTGACGTTCCAGATGTCCTTCTCAATGTGGGCGCAGAACGACGATTCGATCGACATCATGCAGCCGGTGTCGAAGCGGACCATGCCGACCGCGAGATCTTCGACGGTGTAGGTCTTGTAGTCCCAGTTCGGCCAGCCACACATCGCCTTCATCGGCTTGTCGCCGAGGTAGGTCCAGGTGTTGCCAGTGGCGCTGACCGGCTTCGGCGCGCCGATCATGAAGTGGGCCATTTCGGTGCAGTGCACGCCGATGTCGATCATCGGGCCGCCGCCCTGCAGCTTCTTCTGGCCAAACACGCCCCAGTTGGGGATGCCGCGGCGGCGCAGGGCCTGGACGCGGACGTAGAGGATTTTGCCGAATTCGCCAGCCGCGATCTGCTTCTGGATCATCTGGCTGCGGTGGTCGAAGCGCCACTGGAAGCCGATGGTCAGGTGCTTCTTGTTCTTGCGCGCAGCGGCCAGCATGGCCTTGGCCTCGGCGGCGTTCATCGCCATTGGCTTCTCGACGATGACGTGCTTGCCGGCGTTGAGGGCGGCGATCGTCGGGTCCTTGTGGACGCCGTTGGGCGTGCACACGCTGACGCCGTCGACGTCCTTCTCTTCGCGGAGCATCTCGTTGTAGTCTTTGTACTGGCGGATGTCCTTGCCCCACTTGGCGCAGAAGCTGTCGAGCGCGCTCTGCTTGATGTCGCAGCCGGCGACGATCTGGACCTGATCGCCCATCTTGCTGTAGCCGGTGGCGTGCGCGTGGCTGATGCCGCCGGTGCCGATGATGGCGAGTTTGAAGGGTTTGCTGGGCTTGTTGGCCATGGGTGCTCCTGGGGTTGGTCGTCGTCTGTTCCGGCGTCGGCAATGGAGGACGGAACGGGTGGTTGTCGAGGGTGGTGTCGCGCACAGTGCGCGGAATGGGTGCGGTTATGAAAGCGCTTTCATATCCTAGCGGGTCGGTCGCCAGCGCAATGGATCGGCGACGGAGATCGAGCTAAGCCAATGCTGGCAGCCGGGCGACCTGGGCCCAGGCGCCGGTGCGGTTGGCGGTGTAGACCGCCTCCATGATCGCTGCTTCGTCGAGAGTGGCGGCGAGATCGGCGGCGACCTCGGTCGGGTCCAACTGGCCGCGCACCAGCGCGATCAAGCGATCCATGCGGTCGGGCCGGCCGGTGGCCGAACTGATCAGCTTCTCGGTCTTGCGATCCGGTCCGCCGATGACGTAGCCTTCCGGCGTGTTCCACAGCGAGGCTTTCGAACCGACGATTTCGAGGCCGCCGATGCCGCCGGTCTGGGTCCAGGCCGCCTCGACCGTGCCGACCACGCCAGAGGCGAAGCGCAGGGTGGCGATGCCCCAGTCGTCAGTCTGCGGGTAGGTGCCGGCATGATTGCCGAGCACCGCTTGGACGCTGTCGACCCGGCCGAGCAGGTCGCGCAGGATGTGCACCGCATGTGCGCCCATGTCCATCATCGCACCGCCGCCACCGAGTTTCGGATCGGCGAACCAGGCGAGATCCGGATTGTCGAACCAGCGGCCGTAGGCGGCGTGGTGGGCGTTGCGGTAGCGGGCGCGGGTGATCGTGCCGAAGATGCCGCTGTCGATTAGCCGGACGACGGTGCGCATCTCGGCCGAACTGTGGTGGAACCAGCCGCACACCAACGGGGTATGGTGCTTGGCGACCAGCCGGGCGACGCTGGCCGCCTCGGCTGCGGTCGTGACCATCGGCTTCTCGCAGAAGACCGGCTTGCCGACCGGCAGGACCTGCTCAAGCAAGGCGCCATGTCGGGTATTTTCGGCGCAGATGGCGAAACCGTCGACATCCTTGGCCGCCAGCAGCGTGGCGAGGTCCTGCTCGAAGCGGGCTCCGCAACCGGCGGCATAGCGCTTGCCGCGGTCGGCCACGTCGTCCCAGATCGCCACGCAGCTCCGTCCATCACCGGTTTTGACCAAGTTCTCGATGAACGAGCGGGTATGGATGTGGGCGGTCGAGATAAAGGCGATGCGGGTCATGGCGACATGCTAGCCGTTATCGGCCGGTTGCCGCCATCCCCGGCCCGGCGACCTCCATACCGATTCCGGCACGTGATGGTGGGCGTCCGTGCACCCGCCTGAACACCGCCGAGAAATGGAATGGATTGGCGAAGCCGAGGTGATCCGCGGCCTCGGTCACACCGAGACCGCCGGCAAGCAAGGACTTGGCGTAGCTCATCTGACGCTGGCGGAACAGGCGTAGCGGGGAGGCGCCAAGGTGGCTGCGGCAACGCGCGGTCAGGGTGCGCTGGGCTATGCCCAGTTCGCGCGCCAGGATTTCAGCGCTGGGCCGACCGCGCAGGTGACGGGCGCAGGCGGCGGCGAAGGCGGCGGCGAAATCGTCGCGTTCCACCCGTGGGAGCAGATCGGCAGCCAGGGCGGTGCGGGGCAGCCGGGCGAGCAGTCGCCACAGCAGTTCGGCACTCAGGCTGTCCTGGACGCGGGCAGCGCAGGCGTCGCGGGCCGGCCCGTCCTCGAACAGGCGCTGGGCGATGGCGTGGACTTCGGGCGCCCGGTCGATGGCACGCATGGCGACCGAGGCTCCGGGATCCAGCAGCGGGCGCGAACGGCTCGGCTCCGGACCAGGTTCCAGCCGAATCGAGAGCGAGAAGAAGCCGACCGGCTTGTCGCACAGATCCTCATGCCGATCGCCCGGCGCCACCAGGACGGCACCACCGCAGGGCACTTCTACTGGATTGCGGTTGATCAATGCCCGGTACTTGCCGTTGATCGGCAGCATAATTTCGACGTGGCTATGGACATGTGGCCCGCACCAATGGCTGGGTTTGCGCACCACCCGGTGCAAGCGCTCGAACACGACGCGGAACGGTGGCGGTTCTGGATCGCAGTCGGATCGCGCGATGACGAGCAGATCGATCTCGTTGGGCATGACCGGACTATAGTCTCTGGATCCCGCCGGGGAGCGGCCACCGGTCCAGGGCTTGGCGTGGCCATCCGGGCGATACAACCCCGCGCACGTGCCTGTAGCTCAGTTGGTAGAGCAAAGGATTTTTAATCCTTGGGTCGTGGGTTCGATCCCCACCGGGCGCACCATTTAATCCGCTGTAGGGTAACAACCTACAGCGGATTTTTTTTGGTTTGGGTCGCTTCCGCGCGAACCAGGGAGCGTCCTGGAACACATACCCCGACTTACGTCGATTTACGGCGCCAACCGGATGTACTGGAACAGCCTCCTACCCAGCGGAGATCGAAAGGGACGCAGCCTCGGCGTCGTACAGCCACTGCCAGCAACGCCCAGGTATCTCTTCGGCCATGCACTTCAGGCCACGAAGACGCTTGGCTACGAACGAGCATCCAGGGGTCGAATAGTAAAGCCGCACAGGCTGAAAGGCCTCCTTGGTCATGGTGGCCAGGAGGATTCGATTCGTGGCTGGCAGTATGGTAGTCCTTATGACGACTTACAGCCGTCCCTGGGGCTCAAGGAACTCCGGGTCCGCATCCCCGACATGAACCAGGAAATCGAAGTGTCCCTCGCCGCAACTCTTCGTCAGAGCCGCAACGATCTCCGACCGGCGTGCCTCGCTGTCATATGGCCCGCTGACGTAGAAGGGCTTGCCCTCCTTGCCGAAGGTGAAGACCTCGGAGCAGGTCGCTGGGTCGGCATCGTGGAGCAGGCGCATGGCACTGCGGACCTCTGGCTTGGTTGGAAAGCCGAGCCCTTCAGCATAGGCGGTGGCGCCCTCAAGCAATTTGCGGGCGAATGCCGGTTCGATGTCTTCCAATCCAATACGGCCCCAAGTTCATCAAGGAACCCATCACATCGTGCTTCCTTGTGGTATGACAGAAAGAAATCCTTGATGCCGAGGCAGTGAACATCGACGAGGAAGTCGGCGAATACAACCTTGCCGCTGGGGCCCCGCCTCGCCACGACGACATGGCCGATGCCCTTCCACCAGATGTCATCGGTGATGTAGGCACCAAGGAATGGGAGGTTGAGGGAGAGGTTGAAGTCGTAGGGGTTCATGGTCGCAGTGCCGGGGATCCGGGCTTGGGCGGACGCTGACGCGCCAAGCCGCCTGGTCCAGCTATGTCAGAACCTCAGCCGTTGTCGCTACGCCTGTCGCTGGGTAGGGCCACCCACAGTCGCCATCGCAACATGCCCGTACGCCGCTCATCACGGCGCCTTGCTCGCCTCCCATCCTAACCAACCTGTCCATCATGGCCGAGCGTCTCCCCACCGGCTTTCACGCCGCCGCCGCAGACCGCGCCGAGGGTCGGGTCGATCTCCAGTCCCGCTTCGTCCCGCACCCCCACGCCACCTTCCTGGTCCGCTGCGCCTCGGAGGCCCTGACCAGCCGGGCGATCCTCTCTGGCGATCTCTGCCTCGTCGACCGCAGCCTAGAGCCGCGGCCCGGCGACGTCGTCATTGCCACGGCCGGCGGCGAGGTCTTGGTGCGGGTGCTCGATCATGCTCCCGGACGGCGTCCTTCCCTGGTTGGTGATCCGCCTCTGCAGCCCATCCCCGTCGATCCCGAAGCGGGCGTCGAACTCTGGGGCGTCGTCAGCGCCGTGGTCAGGCCGCTGCGGTGAGCGCGCCGCTCTACGCCTTGGTCGACTGCAACGCGTTCTTCGTGTCCTGTGAGCGCGTCTTCCAGCCCGCGCTCCGGCGCCGCGCCGTGGTCGTGCTGAGCTCCAATGACGGCTGCGTGATCGCGAGGTCGCCGGAAGCCAAGGAGCTCAAGATCCCGATGGGCGAGCCCGCCTTCCGGCTCAAAGACCTCATCGGCAGCGGCAAGCTCCTGGCTCGGTCCTCGAACTTCGCGCTCTACAGCGACATGTCGTCCCGAGTCATGGCTGCCCTCGCCATCGACGGCCACCCACAGGAGGTCTACTCGATCGACGAGTGCTTCCTCGACGTGGCCAGCGAACCTGATCCGCTGGCCTGGGCTGACGCCACCAGGGCCAGGGTCCTCCGCGAGACCGGCATCCCGACCTCCATCGGCATCGCGCCGACGAAGACTTTAGCCAAGCTGACCAACGAGCAGGGCAAGAAGGCCGGCGGCGGGGTCTGCGTGCTGCCTCCTCCGGGGCCACAGCGCACCGC